>Ga0307515_10008651_pt1 | contig 19807 bp, 12 predicted proteins | sample 17_EM_MG_FD_194513 | JGI IMG/M metagenome (GOLD analysis project Ga0307515, IMG submission 194513) | Populus trichocarpa ectomycorrhiza microbial communities from riparian zone in the Pacific Northwest, United States - 17_EM | ecosystem: Host-associated > Plants > Roots > Unclassified | place... | reverse complement strand
GGATCACGCGGACGCAGCGCGCGGCGCGCAAGGGCCGCAAGGCGGCGTTCGCGGCGCCGGTCAGCGCGGCGGCCCGGGCCCAGGCGAAGGCGATCGCCGGCGAGCTCTCGGCGATCCTCGGCTCGCCGCCGGCGCGGCCGCGGAAGTCGCCACCGCCGCGGCGAGGCCGCAGGTGACGGCGCCCCGCACGTCGATCCTCCTCGTCGTGGGCGCGCTGGCCGCGCTCGCGATGCCCGGCGCCGCGTGGGCGGGCGATCCGCCCGGGTTCCCGTCGACGCCCGGCGCGACCGGCCCGGCGCCGGGGCCGAGCCCCGACGACGTCGCGCGAGGCCGGATCGCCGCGCTGAAGAAGTTCGCGCGCGACAAGGAGTCCGATCCGATGTTCGCCGAGCACGAGGCCGCCGAGCGCGGGTGCCGGATCGACCACGGCCACCGGCTGGTGACGTTGACGTTCAACGCCGACGGCACGCTGCACTGCAAGCTGACCGAGCTCGCCGAGGGCTACCAGCTCGAGATCTACGTCCTGACCGTCAAGGACGTGTACTCGACCGGCAACCACTATCGGGTCACGGTCGCACCGGGCGCGCCGCTCAAGGCAGTCCCGATCCACGGCACATCAAGCGACGTCAAGGCCGCGCTCGAGATGCTCGCAGGGGCTCACGCCGAGTACGTCGACGCCGCGTGGTGGCGCGCGCCGATCGCCTACGGCCCCTACCACTTCGACAGCGGCACGATCACGGTAGCGCTCGACGAGGCCGCGATCTCCGAGGATACCAAGCTCGCGATCGCGCCGCTCTACCCGCTCAACCTCTCGGTGATCGCGCTGGCCGGCCCCGGGCTGTCGAGCTTCGCCGTGGTCGACGGCAAGATCGCCGAGAGCCGCAACCCGGCCGACCTCGCGTACTACTTCGGCGTCCACGCCTATCCGCTGTCGTGGAACCGCAACGGCAACAACAAGACCCGCCCGGGCCGCTACTTCAGCGACGACTACAGCGACTGGGTCGACCGCGTGAGCCTGGTCGCCGGGGTCAACCTCAGCCACCCGACCGAGGGCGGCTACCTCGGCGCCGCCGTCGAGGTCTACAGCGGTATCTCGATCACCGGCGGCTGGCAGCCGCGCAAGTTCCGCCAGCTCCAGGCCGGCCACGCCGTCGGCGATCCGATCATGGGCAGCGAGGCGCCGACCGACGCCGCGTGGAAGCTGACCGGCTGGGGCGTCGGCCTCAGCGTCGACGCCACGCTGATCAAGCCGCTGCTGTCGCTCGTCGGCAAGTGACGTCAGTCCGGGGCGCGCTTGCGGGCCGCTCGCCGGGCGCGCAGCGCCAGCATCGGCTGCTCGACCAGGTAATACGACGCGATCGCGAGGCCGAACGCGATCGCGATGTGGAACGGGAACGCGTTGATGATCGCGCCGGCGTGGCGGTTCACGAACGGCTGCTGCCACAGGTAGAGCGAGTAGCTGAGCGCGCCGATGAACACCAGCGGCCGGGACTCGAGCAGGCGGCCGACCGTGTACTGCGGATGCCGGACGCAGCGGTGGATCGTCATCGCGATGCCGATGTTGCCGAGCGTCACGCCGATGCCGAGGTTGAACGCGGTGTACGGGACCGCGAGCGCGAGCACGCCGGCCACCGGGATCAGCCAGAACCACGGCGCATCGAGCACGATCAGGTAGGTCGCCGAGCCCTCGAGCTGTTCGCGGGCGAGCGCGAGCACGCAGCCGGTGGCGAGCGCGTCGAACACGAACGGGAACGCCTGATCGGTGAGCGGGCGGATGTCGGGCCACACCACCCAGGCGACGACGCGGAGCACCGGGGCGAGCGCGATCCCGGCGATCGCGAACCACAGCGCGCGCTGCGGCCGGAGCAGCGAGATCACCAGCGGCCACAGCAGGTAGAACTGCTCCTCGACGGCGAGCGACCACAGGTGGCCCAGCCACCACGCGCGCTTGGCGTGGAAGTTCATCGTGTACGACGCGGCGTACGCGACGTCGGCGCCCGGCAACGAGATCCAGCCGAGCGCCGCGATGATCATCAGCACCGCCAGGTAGACGTAGAACGCCGGGAAGATCCGGTAGACCCGGCGGATGTAGAAGTCGCGCAGCGAGATCCGGCCGCGCCTGGCGTACTCGCCCCGGAGCAGCGTCGTGATCAGGAACCCGGAGATCACGAAGAACGTGCGGACGCCGAGGTCGCCGAACACCTCGAGGTGGGGCACGCCCGGCAACCCGCGGGTGCCGTTGGCGTGCGCGAACAGAACGATCATGATGGAGATCGCCCTGAGTCCATCGAGCCCCGGGATCCGTCCCCTCGTTTCCCTCACTAGACGCACATTGTAGACGGCGCTTCCCCGGTGCTCAACCGCAAATCGCCGCGCTTCGTGGAGCGGCGCGCGATCTGTCGGCGGCGTGCCGTCGGCGCACGGTCGCGTGCCGTCGACGCGCGGTCGTGCGGGCGTGTATCGCTCGCGTGAGGCAAGTTCCGCTTGCTCGCCGTTCCGTTATTGCAGCGGCTCGATGCCGCGAGCGCCGAGCACCTGGTCGATCACCCGGTCGATCACGGCCCCGACCGGTGCCAGGCGCACGAGCGTGTAGCGCTGAAACGTGATCGCGTGGGCCTGGTCGAGCGACAGCACGACGGCGCGGCCGCCCCGCACGCCGCGCACGCCGCGATCAGCCAGACGACGAACCGGTTTGCCACGCGACGAGCATGGATTCGCGGTCCCGGACGGGCGAGGTAGCTGCGGGGAACAAATGCGTCCGGCCCGGTGTATCACTACCGGCCGATGGCACAGCTGCCGCTACTCGTCGAACATGGCGCCATCGCATGGAAGCTGGTCATCGCAGCAGCGGCGGCTGTCGCGATCGCGCTGGCCTGGCGCCGCCGGGTCCGTCGAGTGCAACTCGGCGGCGCGCGCACGCTGTGGATCGGGCTGGTGGTGGCCGGCCTGGCCGCGGGCGCGCTGTACGGCGCCGGCCGGCTCGCGCGGTCGCTCGCGACCATGGACCTTCGAGGGCCGCTGGTTCCTGCGCAGCTCGGCGAGCTGGATCTGGTGTCGCTCGCCGCGGCGACGCCGGGGAACCGCGATGCCGCGCTCGGCGAGCTCGAGGCCCGGTTCTCCCGGCGCTATCAGCGGACGGAGTCGTCGCTCGCGCAATGGCAGGAGGTCGCGCGGCTGCGCGGTGGCTGCGCCGCCGAGCTCCGGTTGCGGACCGCCGAGGATCAGATCGAGGGGCTCGCGGCGCTGGCGCGGGGCTGCGACGACGGCGAGGCCGCGGCCGATGCGTTGCGCGCGCTGGGGTTCCTCGACGACGCGCACGCGCTCCATCCACCGATCTCGCCGTGGCAGTCGGAGGACCTGGAGCCGCTGATCGCCGCGGGCCGCTGGCCGGAGGCGGCCGAGCAGATCGCGCGCTCGAACGCGAGCCTGCGCGCCGTGGCCAGGAGACCGCAGACCGCGATCACGTGCCTGGAGCAGTGGGTGCGCGGTCGCGCCGGAGCGCCCTTGCCGGCGCGGACCGAGCAGGAGGCCCGCGATCCGCTGTGCGCGGCGATCGACGCGCTCGCGCTGTCGCGGGAGGCGCAAGCGCTCGCGCTGTCCGCGATCGCGGCGGCGACGGCCCGCGAGGAGGTTCCGGACTCTCGGGTGGACCCGCTGGCGACGCGCGCGGCGCTCGGCCGGCAGGGCACGGTTCCGATGCTCAGGGCGCTCGCCTGGGCGGCGGGTGCGCCGCTCGATCCGGCGGACGGCGACGGCACCGCCACGGCGGAGGCCATGTCGATCCCGATGGGCGCACGGATCGCCGTCGACGCGGCCGGACTGGACATCAACGAGGCGGTCGCGGTGGCGCTGCTGGCGCCGATCGCGCGCACCGTGCGCGATGATGCGCCGGCGACCCGCGGCTTCGTGTTGACTCACTTCTGGAGCGCGGTGAACGCGATGCTGCGCGGCGACCGCGCGACGGCGCGCGCCGAGGCCCGAGCCGCGCAACGCCGTGACGGCTCGGGCGACTCGCGCGCCGACCGGTGGCAACACGAGGCCGGCTCGCTCGAGACCGCGCTCGCGCTGCGCGCCGGCGAGCCGCTGCCCGAGGACGCGGAACACCATGTAGGCGCGGACCCCGACGCGATCGCGATCCGGCTGGGCGAGCCGTTGGGTGCGACGCGGTTCCCGCTGCGGTCGGAGGTCAGGGTGTCGGGGCCTGACCTGCTCGAGGCGCTGCGCGCCGCGGTCGCCGGAGACGCCACCCAGCTCGACGACGCGCTCGCGACGCGCGGGCTCGCGGTCACGACGGGGACCGCGCAGCTGTTCGCGCTGTGGCCGCGCGTCGCACGCGATCGCGAGCGCCTCGCCGGACACATCCGCATGATCGCCCACGGGGACACGCGCGGGCGCGGGTTGCTGGAGCGAATCGCATACGCCGCGCTGCGCCGCGATCTCGCGCTGCTGATCGGTGATCAGGCCGTCGCCGGCGAGTGGCAGGGGATCGTCGAGCGCGACCTGGCGCCGCTCGCCGATCGCGATCGCCTCGTCGGCCTGATCCTCCTGAAGCTCGCCTGGCAGGAGATCCTGTAGCCAGGGCAACAACGCGGCGCGCCGCAACCGGATCTCAGCGGCGCTCGCGTTCGCGTTCGCGCTCGCGCTCATGTTCGCGCTCGCGCTCGCCTTCGGGGCGATCTCGATCTCGATCTCGATCTCCGCCGCCGTGCTCGCGAGCGCGTTCCTCGAGGGACTCGTGCTCGGGGCGGTCTCGATCGGGATCCTCGCGCTCCTTCTTGTCGGCGTTGCGCTGCGCGCGCTTGCGCTCCTCTTCCTCCTCCTCCGCCTCGGTGCGCGGCCGCGGCATGGCGGCGGGGCGCACCGGCGGGCCGAGGTGCTGGCGCAGGAAGTCGAGCACGAAGCGGGTGCCGGAGATCCGGTGGGCGGCGTCGCGGTCGTCGGGCAGGATCCCGAGCTCGACCCGCTTGCCGGCGGCCGACAGCGCGTCGACCAGCTCGAACACGTGCGCGGGGGAGATCCGGCCGCCGGGGAGGTTGGGCACGAGCAGGAGCGGCCGGGTCAGCTGGTCGGCATAGCTCGCCGCGCTGGTCCGGCGATAGCCCTCGGGGTTCTGCGCCGGCGTCTTCATGACGCGCTCGGCCGAGGCCGCGTCGAGCAGCGCGTAGTCGGTGACCGGCGTGACCGCGACCGCCGCGGCGAACACGTCGGGGTGGGTCAGCACCGACAGCGCCGCGAGGTGGCCGCCGAGCTCGACGCCGATCACGCCGACCCGGCCGAGATCGAGCTCGGGGTAGCGCGCGCCCAGCCGCTTGAGCGCGCCGATCTGGTCGTTCATCGGGATGGTGAGCGCGTCGCCGGCGATCGCGCGCTGCCAGGCGCGATCGCGGCCGATCGTGCCGCGGCCGTCGCTGCGCACGACGATGAACCCGGTGTCGGCGTACCACTGATCGACGATGTAGGCGTCGAGCGCGTCGACCACGAGCCGGGTGTCCGCGGCGGCGCCGATCCGGAGCAGCACGGGATAGCGGAGCTTGGGATCGAAGCTGTGCGGCCGGAGCACCGCGGCGTACTGCATGTGATCGTCGAGCGTGACCTCCTCGATCTTCGCGGTCGGTGGCGCCGCCGGGCGCTCGGCCACCGACGGCAGCGGGACGCGCGCGCCGTCGGGGCGCAGCGCGGCGCAGTCGCGGCCGCCGGCGCGCGGCAGCGAGCTGATCACCACGATGCCGTGGCCGGTGCGCGCGGTGTGAACGCCGCCGCCCGAGGTCAGCGCCACCGGCGCGCCGCCGGCCAGCGGGACGCGCCAGACGTGCTGCTCGCGCGGATCGGCCGCGCCCTCGACGATCGCGTCGTGGCCGTCGACCGACAGCCCGACGACGCGGCGGATCCCGAAGTCCGCGGTGACGACCGAGCGCACGTGGCTGCCGTCGGCGGCGTGGTGCTCGAGGCTCCACGCGCCGCTGGTCTCGGTCATCCACAGGAACCCCGAGCCGTCGGGCAGCCAGGTCAGCGCGTCGGGCGCGACGTTGATCCACGCCGCGTCCTTGTCGACCAGCACCTGCCGCGCGGCGCCGGTCGCGGCGTCGACCGTGACCACGGCCGCCTGGGTCTGGTCGCGGCCGACGACGATCAGCGTGAGCGGTCCCCGGGCGGGCCAGATCACCCGCGCCAGGTAGGGATGGCGCGCGAGCTCCCAGGTCACCCAGCGCGGCGCGTCGCCGCTGATCGGCACGACGCCGAGATCGACGGTGGGCAAGGTCTTGCCGGCGCGGGGCACCCGGCTGACCAGCGGCGTCTGCTCGGGGTGGCGCGGGTCGGCGACGTACAGCGGCTCGACGGCGTGGGCGTCGATGCGCTCGAACGCGATCGCCTGGCTGTCGGGGGACCACCAGAACCCTCGGTCGCGGCCGAACGCGCGCGCGCTGGCGTCGGGCGTGGCGTAGTCCCGGTCGGGCGGATGCTGGATCAGCCGCCTCGGCCGGGCCGCCGCGTCGTCGAGCTCGAGCACCCAGAGGTCGCCGGCCTGGACGTAGGCCACGCGTTTGCCGTCGGGCGATAGCTGCGGATCGCGGTGCGGGCCGATCGCGAGCTCGCGGGCCGCGCCGGTCGCGCGCTCGATCGCGAACAGCCGGCCGGCGACCGGGGCCAGCACGCGCCGGCCGTCGTCCGACACGCTGATCGCCTCGATTCCAGCCCCGGGCTCAGCCGCGGCTCCGACCCCGGCCTTGCCGGCGAGCAGCGTCGCCGCGCCGGCGACCAGCGCGGTCTTGCCCGCGGCGTCGAGCTGGTAGAGATCGGCGGCGCGGTCGCGCGGCTTGCTGCGCCGGAACAGCACCGCGCCGTCCGGCGTGATCGCGAGCGGCACCGGCGCGCCGAGCTCGAACCGCTCGGTCATGCCGAGCGCCACGAGCGACGGCTCGTCGATCGCGGGCCAGGCGAGCTTGTCGGGCGGCTCGGGCGGCGCGCCGCCGGTTCGAGATCCGTCTCCGCGGCAGCCCAGCGCCGAGATCACGAGCACGAGCGCGCCGCACCCGACGCGACAGCGAACAGCCATCGTCGAATCGTCGTCGGGTGGGCCCCCGGCGGTCAAGCCGTCAGGTGGTGATTCTCAGTCGTGCACCGACCAGGTGTTGAGCGTGCCGGTGTCACCGAATGCATCGGTATCGACGATGCACAGCGTCCAGGTCCCCGAGGCGTCGCCGGACAGCCCGGCCATCGCGCGGTTGGCGAAGCTGAACGTGCCGCTGCCGGTCGGGAACGTGTTGATCGGGAACGCCGCCACGGTCGTGCCGTTGTGCGCCAGCGTGCCGCGCAGGATCGAGCGGAAGTCGTGGCGGCCCGAGATGTCGAGCTTGGCCACCGCCGCGTCACCGCCGGTCGTGGTCACGGTCAGGCTGGTGCACGCCTGGCCGTTGTCGATCGTCGGCAGGTTCGGCGTCGCCGAGCCCGACCAGTGGACGACCACGGTGCAGTTGCCCACGATCCTCATCGACCACGAGTTGAGCGTGCCGACATCGGCGCCGGCGAGGTCCTGGACCTTGAGCCTCCAGGTGCCGGCCGCGGGCTGGGCGTTGAACGCGGTGATCGCCTGGTTGGTGATGATGATGTTGTCGGTCGCGCCGCCGGCGCGGTTGCTGACCAGGAACTGGATGCCGCCGGGGGAGGTCAGCGTGACCACGAGGTCGCCGCGGAACGTGTGGGTGATGTTGAGCGACAGCGACAGCGACGCGACGTTGCCGTTGCCGGTCACCGGGATCGACGAGGTGATGCCGGTCGCGTTGTTGTCCGGGATCGCGATCGGCACGTCGGTCGCGGTGAACGTGTTGTTGATGCAGCCGCCGGTGCCGTTGGACACCGACACCGTCACCGTGGTCGAGGTCGTCGCGCCCTGGTTGTCGGTCGCGGTCGCGCGGATCACGCGGCCGCCGCCGTCGGCCACCGTCGCGCTGTTCCACGTGGTGGTGTACGGCGGGGTGGACACGGTGGCCGTCGAGCCATCGGGCAGGTCGAACTTCACGTTCGTCACCGTGCCATCGGCGTCGGCCGCGGTGGCCGAGACCACGACGAGGCCGCTCACCGTCGCGCCGTTGCTCGGCGCCGTGATCGAGACCGTCGGCGCCTGGTTGGTGTTGGTCACGGTGACCGACGCGCTCGCGTTGCGGGTCGCCGACGTGCCGGTGCCGGTGACCGTGAACGTGGTCGTCGAGCCGCCCGTGGTCGGGGCCACGGTCAGGGTGAGCGTGGAGCTGTTGCCCGCGGTCACGCTGGTCGGGTTGAACGCGCCGGTGACGCCGGCGGGCAGCCCGGTCACCGACAGGTTGATGGTCTGCGCGGCGCCCGACAGCACGGCGGTGTTGACCATGTACGTCGTGCTCGAGCCGGCCGCGACGGTCTGCGATCCCGGGTTCACCGTGATGCTGAAGTCGTCGGTCGCTTGGCCGCAGGTCGGGAACTTGAACGTGCCGACCCGGGTGCGCCAGTTGAACGACCCGCTGGCCCCCATGTACTCCTGCGTGTACCAGAACGTGCAGTCGTCGGTCGGGTCGATGTTCATCGAGCTGTAGTCGCCCCAGCGGGTCAGGTTGCCGGTCTGCGAGCCGGTGCCGGCGATCAGCGTGGACTCGCCCTGGCCCATCGTGTTGATCGGATCGCCGACCAGCCGGCCGGTGTAGCGAACGCTCGGGTTGATCGTCGAGCTCGAGGTCGTGAAGCCCATGCCGATGTTGCCGGCCTGGTCGAACGCCATGCTGCTCATCCAGCGGAACGCCGCGTCGGGCGCGTAGGTGCCCTGCTGGGAGATCGTCGGCGGGTTGCAGATCGTCGCGGTGCAGGTCGCCGGGAGCCGCAGCTCGTACCACCGGACGCCGCCGCTGGTGCCGGCGGTGACGGCGTGCGAGACCAGCAGCGCCTCGTGGTCGGAGAACCGGCGATAGACCAGGCGGTTCATCAGCCGGTCGGCGAGGGAGTCGAGCCGGTTGGTCGTGCCCGGCTGGACCACGCAGGTGCCGCCATTGCACAGCGGGGTGTACGCGGCGATCGGGACCATCACCGGCCCGGTCATGCTCGAGTTGGCCGGGGTGGTGAAGTCGACGTGGAACTTCCAGACGTCGAGCGCGGTGGTGTCGAGCGCGACGAGGATGTTGGGCTCACCGGCCGGCGGCAGGGTCGCGCCGTCGAGGTCCGCGGCGAGCAGCGCGCCGAACTGGTTCGAGGTGTCGAAGCACTGCTGGGTCGCGGCCGGATCGCCGGCGACCATCTTCACGCGATCGACCGCGCACACCCGGGCTCCGCCGAACACGTTGTTGGGGAACAGGTTGTACGTGAAGTAGTACGCGTCGGGCCACAGGCCCATCTTGGGATAGTCGTTGAACGCGTTGAACGAGAACTGGTAGCGGGTGTACGTGCCGAGCGGGTCCGGCGTGGTCGACACCGCGATGCACTGGAAGAACGGCCCGTTGCCGCCGTTGACCGAGAACTGCGAGATCACCCAGCGGTTGGAGATCCGGTCGTAGCGCACCACGCCGTCGCCATCGTTGGTGTTCTGGCAGGCCGAGTTGTTGAAGTTGGCGAAGAACGTCCGGGTCAGCACCGGGCCGAGCACCGGCGTGCCCGTGCGGTTGAAGATCGTGACGCCCGAGTTGACGATCTGGATGTAGTGGTTGGGGCCGACGTCGCCGTCGGTGTCGGGCGGCGCCGACTGCACGGTGAACCCGCCGAGGCCGCTGCCCATGCCCTCGAACGTGGCGATCGGGCTCGGGATGTTCGGGCCGCCGATCGCGTTCTGGACGACCGGATCGATCACCGACCCGGCGGTCTGGAACCGCATGTGCGGGACCGCACGGACCGGCTCCGCCTCGTGAGCGCGGAAGTCGAATGCCTCCACCACCGGGATCTTGGCGAGCTCGGTCAGCGGCGCCGAGACGTCGCTGACGTCGGGCTTGATGACCTCGACCTTGGTGTCGTCGGATGGGCCGCCGGTCGCGCAAGCGGCCATGAATATAGTCAGAACAACAACATACGAACTCGATCGCAGCATCTGGGTCAGCCTCCACATCGGGTTCACGAGGCGACCAGTCATCTACGTTGACCGACATCGGAGCCAGGGTTTCTCGCTGACTGGAATGACACTTAACGTTATCCTACTAAGAGCTACTTGTAGGGTTATCCTGTGCCTATGCGATCGACACCCCTACCTTCGATCGCCTATCGTCCGCCCATGTCGCTGACCCGCCTGGCTGTCCTGTCGTCGCTGCTCCTCCCTGCGTCGTTCGCGTACGCCGAGACGACCGACGAGACAGCTCCGGACATCGCCGCCCGGGCGCCGGCCAACGACGACGCGTTCACGCCCGCGCTGACCCACTCGTCGTGGCAGGGTCGCGGGGCGGTGACGGCGACGTTCAACGTCAACGGCGCGTCGAAGATCAACACGCTCGATCTCAACGGCGAATTCCACGTCTTCGGTCCGTTCCGGCTGGTGCTGCGGGTCGACAACGTGCTCGGCGACAGCGGCGGCAACGCGCGCCCGGGGATCGGCGCGGCGGTGCAGATGCTCGACGAGCGCAAGCACGGCGTCTCGGGGTCGGCGTATCTGTCGTACAAGGCGGAGGGCTTCACCGAGGGCGAGGGCGAGATCGAAGGGCTGGTGTCGTTCGGCAAGCAGCTCGGTGCGGTCCACGGCACGCTGAACCTCGCTTACGGCCAGGACCCCGAGGCCGTCGAGCGCGACGGTGAGGTTGCGCTCGGCCTCCACATCGAACCGATCCGCGGGCTGTTCACCGGCGTGGTGGGCCGGTTCCGCGACGCGCTCGGCTCCGACGGCGACAAGGGCACTGGCGTGCTGCGCGATGCGCTCGGCGGCGCCACCGCGACGTACGTGATTGGCAATGTCGGCCTCACCGCGATGGCCGGGTTCGGCGGTATCGAGACCACAGGCTCGAATGGAATGAAGGGCGGCGCACAGGCCGCGTTCTCGGTCGGCGCCGTGTTCTGAACCGCGAACGTAGGGACCGTCACACGGTACGGAAGCCGTGAATGGCGCGCACGCGGGTCGAGGCAACCCCGCGCGCAATCGCCACGGTCATGCCGTACAGTGCCGGCCGTGCACCGCGGTTTGATCTGTGCCCTGGTCGCCCTGGCGCCGGTACAAGGATACGCAGACGGGATCGCCATCGTCGGAGGATCTCCGCGCGCGATCGGCCGGGCGGGCGCGGCGACGGTGGGCGACGACGGCGGCGGCGCGCTGCTGATCAACCCCGCCGCGATGGCGCGGCGCGACAACCTGCGCGGCGAGCTCGGCGCGGTCGTGGTCGACGACGCGGTGCAATGGCGCAACGAGACCACGGACGCGGCGCAGGCGGTCGGCCGCGCGGGCTCGCGGATCGCTCCGCTCGGCGCCGCGATCGGCGCGGTCGGCGACTGGGTGCTGGGCGTCGGCGTGATGACCGCCGCGATCGCGGATCGATCGCTGGCGAGCCCGGGCAACGTCACCACCGAGCACACCGCGCAGTTCGACTATCGCTACGCCGGGATCGCCGGATCGTATCGCCGGGACACCGTTGCGATCGGCGCGGCGCGGCGGTTCGGCGACTCGCTCGCGGTCGGGCTGTCGTTCGGTGCGTCGCGGGTCAGCGTCACCGAGCGCCGCCGGATCTGGGCCGGGCTCGGCGTGGACGATCCGAGCGACGCGCCGTCGAGCGACGTCGAGCTCACGCTCCGCGCGACCGATCCGTTCGCGATGAGCGCGGTCGCGGGCGTGCTGTACGCGCCGGTCGATACCCAGATCGAGCTCGGCGCCTCGGTCGGCTGGAGCCAGACGGTCGCGCTCGACGGCACCGTCGCCGCCGCCGCCGCCGCGGCCGGTCCGGTGATCACCCAGACCGCGCCGCACGCCACGCTCGAGGTCCGCCAGCCCACCGCGGTGCGCGCCGGCGGTCGCTACGTCGGCGATCGCGTGGTCGCCGAGCTCGACGGCGATCTGTGGATCGCGGCGCCGGGCAGCGGCTCGACCTCGTGGCTGGTCCGCGGCGTGCGCGTGACCGATCCATCGTCGATGTCCGCCGACCTGCACCAGGTGCAGTCGCGGATCGCGCAGCACACCCACGTCGCGCTGCGCACCGCGGTCGACGTCGAGCTGGTGCCCGGCTTTCTGTGGGCCACCGCGGGCTACGCGTTCTCGACCCGGGCGACACCGGCGGGGCGGATGTCGCCGACGTTCGGCGATCTCGGCGGCCACACCATCGGGCTCGGGCTCGAGACCGCGGCGGGCGGGGTCACGGTCACGCTGGGCTGGTCGCGGACCTGGTCACCCATGACCAAGGCGCGGAGCGAGCTCGGGCTCGACAATCCATTCTCCAGCTCCAGCGCCACCGCCGACAACTCGGTGCCGTACGGCAGCTACGATGCCTCGCTCGATCAGGTCGGCGTGATCATCGAGGCCGAGCTCGGGGACCACTGACCGCCGCGCAAGAGGTGTCGAACATTGTTCGACACCTCTTGTCGATCGGCTTGCCGGCATGCTGCCGGCTGCGCCTGTACGGACGTGATTCGCCGGCTCGAAGACTCGCCGGCTCAGCGCTTGGCGGCCGGCGGCGGCGACTTCTTGCTCGGGGCGGGCGACTGCGCGCCCGGCTTCTTGTCATCGCCGATCGCGTCGTCGAGCTCGACGAACCCGCCGTAGACCGCGCCGATCGCGCCGCCCAGCGTGACCGGCCAGGCGAAGATGTTGTTGCCGGCGACGAGGATCGCGGCCGGGCTCCACACCCGGGCGATGATCGCGTAGAACCCGCAGCCCACGATGACGCCGAAGGCAGCCTTGAGGATCGAGATCCACGCGGTCGCGTTCTTGTCGCGGATCAGCGACCAGATCGGCCGCCCGACGATCAGGCCCACCAGCGCGCCGATCGCGCCGTAGGTGATCCAGGGGTTGGCGAATCCCGTCGCGTCGGCCAGCGCGAACGCCCCGTAACCCAGGGCGCCGCCGATGATCGCACCCTTCAGAATCCCGACGACGAGCTTGAACACCTTCCAAGTGTGACGATGAAGTGACGCATCGGCAAGTACGTTCGACGCAGCCCTCCGTGGCGGTCCAGCGCCGTCAGGTCGCCGGTTTCGCGATCGCGATCGCCGCCAGCTCGGCCCCGCGCTTGCCGACCTCGGCCTTGAACGCCTCGACCTCGCCGGCTGGCACGCTCCGGCTCCGGACCGGCGTGAGCTTGCTCGGATCGATGAACTCCCCGTTCTGCTTGACCCCGAAGTGCAGGTGCGGCCCGGTGGCCAGCCCGGTGGCGCCGACGTAGCCGATCACGGTCTTGGCCGCGACGCGCTGGCCGACCTTCTGGCCGTCGGCGAACTTGCTGAGGTGCATGTAGGCGGTCGCGATCCCGCCGTCGTGCTGGATCACGATCAGATTACCGGCGGCGCCGGCGTCGCCGCGCTGGACGATCACGCCGCTGGACGCCGCCCATACCGGCGTCCCGGTCGGGGCCGCGTAGTCGATCCCCAGGTGCGCGCGCACGGTGTGGAGCACCGGGTGCATCCGCGAGCGGTCGAAGCCCGACGACACGCGCTGGAACTTGAGCGGCGTCTTGAGCAGCGTGCGCTCCGACGATCGGCCGTCGGCGTCGAAGTAGCCGTCGCGGAACCAGAACGTGCGGAATCGCCCGGCCTTGCCGGCGTACTCGGCGGCGAGGATCCGGCGGTAGCGGACCAGATCGGTGCGGACCAGATCAGCGCTGGCGGGCTCGCCCGGGGCCGCGCCGGGGGGCCGGGCGGCCAGCTCCTTCTCGACCACGACCCGGAACGTGTCGCCATCGTGGGTGTCGTTGTAGAAGTCGAGGTCGTAGGCGAACACGTCGACGAAGAAGTCGACCAGCGCGACGGACTCGCCGCTGGCCTTGATCGCCGCGTACAGCGACGAGTCGATCCGCCCGCCGATCGACTTGATCTCGATCCGGGTCTGCGAGTTGTCGGCCTTGCCGACCAGCGCGCCGTCGCTGCCGCGCTCGGCCCGCACGGTCTGGATCTTGCTCACCGTGAGCTCGAACGTCTTGACCCGACCGTCGGGGCCGCGCTCGATGCGATAGCTCTGCCCGCTGCGCATGGTCTTGAAGTCGAACACGCCGGACAGCGCGCGGATCACCTCGTCGGCCTCGGCCCCGGACAGGCCGCTCTTCTTGAGCACGCGGCCGAGGGTGTCGGACTTGCCGACCTTGCCGTCGATCACACCGGGCGGGCCGATCGGCGCGGGAGTCGCCGGGGCCGCGGCACCGGACCCCGCCGCGGGGGCTCCGGGCGGCGCGAGCGGGCGCGACGGCACCATGGCGGTGGGCGTGGCGCGATCGGCCTCGCGCTTGATCGCGCCGACCGACGTCTGCTTGTCCCACACGAAGACGTAGAGGTTGACCACGACCAGGGCGGCCAGAATGAGCACGACCCACCCGCTGGTCCTGCGGGCAGGGGATCCTCCGAGGTTTCCCAGGGGCCTGACTGACCTTTTCTTGCGCGCTGTCCTGCGCCTCGTGACCATGGGGAAAGGAGGCCAGCAATATCACGGGCCTTTGACAGGACCAAGGAAATGGCGAGCCCCCCTACCCGGCATAGCAGTGGCGATCTGCCCTCGCGTGAACAACTAGAACTTTTCCCCGAGTCGGGGCAAGGTGCCCGCCGCATGGCCAAGAAGTCTTCCTCGAAAGACGGCGGCGCCCAGCCACCCGCAGGCGGCGCCGGCGGTGGCAGTGGCGGTGGTCCCGTGCCCGGCGATATCGACGCTTCGCTCGAGGCCGAGGCCCGCCGGCGGTACCTCAACTACGCGCTCAGCGTCATCACCTCGCGGGCACTCCCGGACGTTCGCGACGGCCTGAAGCCGGTCCAGCGCCGGATCCTGTACGCGATGCTGCACGACGAGCACCTGCGCCCGGAGGCCAAGCACCGCAAGAGCGCGACCGTGGTCGGCCGCGTGCTCGGCAAGTACCACCCGCACGGCGACACCTCGGTCTACGACGCCATGGTCCGCATGGCGCAGGACTGGGCGCTGCGGCTCCCGCTGGTCGACGGCTCGGGCAACTTCGGCTCGCTCGACGGTGACCAGCCGGCGGCCTACCGCTACACCGAGTGCCGGCTCGCGGCGCCGGCGATGGAGCTGCTCCGCGAGCTCGACTTCGACACCGTCGACATGCGTGCCAACTACGATGGCACGACCGAGGAGCCGACCGTGTTGCCGGCGCGGTTCCCGAATCTCCTGGTCAACGGCTCGACCGGGATCGCGGTCGGCATGGCGACCAACATCCCGCCCCACAACCTGCGCGAGATCACCAGCGCGCTGATCGCCCTGGCCGAGAACCGCGACATCGATCACGTCCAGCTGATGAAGCACGTCGACGGGCCGGACTTCCCGACCGGCGGCCAGCTGCTCAACAGCAAGGTCGAGCTCCGCCAGATCTACAAGGACGGCCAGGGCACGATCCGGGTGCGCGGCGAGTACAAGCTCGAAGAAAAGAAGCGCGGCGGCACCGACATCGTGATCACGTCGATCCCGTACGCGCTGACCAAGGGCGACGTGGTCGAGAAGATCGCCGAGGTCATCATCTCGCGCAAGCTGCCCTACCTGCTCGACGTCCGCGACGAGTCGACCACCGACGTCCGGATCGTCCTCGAGATCAAGCGCGACGCCGATCCCGAGCTGGTGATGGCGTACCTGTTCAAGCAGACCCCGCTGCAGTCGAACTTCCACGTCAACATGACGTGCCTGGTGCCACCCGCGTTCCTCGACGACGAGCAGGGCAGAAAGCTGCCGCCCGACGCGCCGCCGCAGCCCCGCCGGATGGGGATCAAGGAGGCGCTCGGCCACTTCCTCGACTTCCGGCTCGAGATCGTCGAGCGCCGGTTCAAGTACCAGCTCGCCCAGCTCGAGGCCCGGATCCATATCCTCGAGGGCTTTGTCACGATCTTCGACGCGCTCGATCAGCTGATCAAGATCATCCGCGCGTCCGACGGCAAGGAGGACGCCGCGGGCAAGATCATGAAGCAGTTCAAGCTCGACGACGTCCAGACCGACGCGATCCTCGAGCTCAAGCTCTACAAGCTCGCCCGGCTCGAGATCAACGTCATCCGCGGCGAGCTCGGCGAGAAGGCCGCCGAGGCCAAGAAGATCAAGGCGATCCTGAAGAGCGAGGACAAGCTGTGGACGGTGATCAAGGACGAGCTCAAGGCGGTCGCCGCCGAGCTCGGCACGCCGCGCAGGACCCGGACCGGCGGCGCGAGCGAGGAGATGGCGTTCGACGCCGACGCGTTCATCGTCGACGAGGACGCCCACATCGTGGTGACCCGCGACGGCTGGATCAAGCGGGTCCGCGAGCTCAAGGACCCCAACCAGACCCGGACCCGCGAGGGCGACGAGGTCACCCACGTGCTGCCGGGCTCGACCAAGGAGAAGGTGATCTTCTTCACGAACCGGGGCTCGGGCTACGTGATCAAGATCAATGACATCGCGGCGACCACCGGCTACGGCGACCCCGCGCAGAAATACTTCAAGTTCGCTGACGGCGAGCGCATCGTATCGGCGATGACGCTCGATCCGCGCGCCATGGTGGCGCCGACCCTGCTCGCGGTGTCGCGCCGGGGTTACGGCCTGCGGTTCGCGAGCGCGTCGCACGCCGAGATCACGACCAAGGCCGGCCGGCGCTACGCCAAGCCCGGCGAGGGCGACGAGATCATCGGCGTGGTCGCGTGCAACGACACCGACGTGGTGGTGACCGCGACCCGCGACGGCCACGTCCTTCTGTGCAAGGCCGACGACATCGCCAAGCTCGAGGGCCCGGGCCGCGGCGTCACCGTGATCAAGACCGAGGACGACGACATGGTGATCGGCTTCATCGCCGGGGCCAAGAGCGATCAGCTCGTGCTCGAGACCGAGAAGACCGGCAAGCGGACCGAGCTCGCGGCCGATCCCAAGCAGGTCAAGGCGCGCGGCGGCAAGGGCCATCAGATCGCCAAGCGCGTGCAGTTCATCGTCGTGCCGACCCCGGTCAAGATCCAGCCGCTCGCCAACGCCGAGGGTGGACAGGGAGTGAACTGACATGGCCCAGACCAAGTACACCGGCGAAGAGATCCAGGTCCTCGAGGGCCTCGACCCGGTCCGCAAGCGGCCGGGCATGTACATCGGCGGCACCGGCAAGGACGGCTACCACCACCTGTTGTGGGAGGTGGTCGACAACTCGATCGACGAGGTGATCAACAAGCACGCCTCGCGGGTCGAGGTCACGGTCCACAAGGACGGCCGGAGCGCCACCGTCGAGGACAACGGCCGCGGCATCCCGGTCGACATGATGCCCAAGTTCAAGAAGTCGGCCACCGAGGTCATCTTCACCACGCTGCACTCGGGCGCCAAGTTCGACCGCGGCAAGAGCTACGCGGTGTCCGGCGGCCTGCACGGCGTGGGCGCGGCGGTGGTCAACGCGCTGTCGAGCGAGCTGGTGGTCACGGTCAAGCGCGAGGGCGAGCGCCACGAGATCACGTTCGAGCGTGGCGACGCGACGAGCAAGCTCAAGCGGCTGGGCGCGGCGCGCGGCAGCGGCACGACCGTGCGGTTCCGGCCCGACGAGGACGTGTTCGGCACCAAGCTGGTGTTCGATCCGGAGCTGATCGCCGAGCGGCTCGAGACCAAGAGCTACCTGCACGGCGGGCTCGAGATCGTGTTCACCGACGAGACCAAGGCCCCGCCGGTGGTCCGGACGTTCGTCCATCCCCAGGGCATCGCCGAGTACCTGCCCAAGCTGGTCGCCGAGCGCGGCAAGTCTGCCGTGCCGCCGGGCGGCAGCGTGTTCTACATCGAGAAGCGCGACGAGTCGGCCCAGCTCGGCATCGAGCTCGCGCTGCAGTGGACCGAATCGACCGACGACCTGATCAAGACCTACGTCAACTCGGTGCCGACCCCCGACGGCGGAGCCCACGACGCGGGGTTTCGCTCGGCGCTGGTCAAGGCGATCCGCAACTACATCGCGACCCACAAGCTCGATCCCAAGGGCGTCACGCTGACCGCCGAGGACATCCGCGAGGGCGTGGTCGCGCTGCTGTCGACCTACGTCCACGACCCGCAGTTCCAGAGCCAGACCAAGAACCGGCTCAACAACCCCGAGGTCGCCGGCCAGGTCGAGGGCCTGGTCCGCCCCGCGCTCGAGAACTACCTCAACAGCAACCCCAACTGGGCGCAGGCGGTGGTCGCGCGGACGATCATCGCGGCCCGGGCGCGCGAGGCGTCGCGCGCGGCGCACCAGGCGGTCACCCGCAAGACCGCGGTGTCGCACCGGCTCAACCTGCCGGGCAAGCTCGCCGACTGCAGCTCGACCGATCCGGGCGACAGCGAGCTGTTCATCGTCGAGGGCGAGTCGGCCGGCGGCTCGGCCAAGCAGGGCCGCGATCGCCGGACCCAGGCGATCCTTCCGCTGCGCGGCAAGGTGCTCAATGCCGAGCAGGCCAACAACCAGAAGCTGCTCGCCAACAAGGAGCTGCAGGACATCGTCTCGGCGCTGGGCTGCGGCATGGGCGACACGATCGATCTGAGCAAGCTGCGCTACGGCAAGATCTTCCTGCTCATGGACGCCGACGCCGACGGCCACCACATCGCGACGCTGTTGCTCACGTTCTTCTTCCGCCACATGCGGCCGCTGATCGACCAGGGGCACCTCTACCTGGCCCAGCCGCCGCTGTACCGGATCGACATCGGCAAGCAGACCCTGTGGGCGCTCGACGATCAGCACCGCGACAAGCTGCTCAAGACCCACCTCAAGGGCAACTCCAAGCCGAACATCACGCGGTTCAAGGGCCTGGGCGAGATGAACCCCGACACGCTCAAGATGACGACGCTCGATCCGCGGAGCCGCCAGCCGCTGCGGGTCACCGTCAAGGACGGCGAGCAGCTCCTGACCGACCAGGTGATCTCCGACCTGATGGGCAAGGACGTCGCGGCGCGGTTCAAGATGATCACCGAGAACGCCGCGGACATCGGCGAGCTCGACGTCTAGGCGCATGGTCGCGCGCGCCGCCGCCGCCGTGGTGTTCCTGGCGCTGGCCGCGTGCGCGGGGCGCGCCCCGGGGAAGGCTCGCATGCCGACCGTGCTGCTCGAGGACATGACCTGGCCCGAGGCCGAGCGGGCGCTGACCCCGGACGCGATCGTGGTCATCCCGATCGGCGCGGCGTCCAAGGAGCACGGCCCGCACCTGCGCCTGGCCAACGACTGGATCATGGCCGATGCGCTGCGCCGGCGGCTGGCCGAGCGCACGCCGGTGGTGATCGCGCCGATCGTCGGAGCGTCGTTCTACCCGGCGTTCGTCGAGTACCCCGGATCGATCAGCCTCCGGCTCGAGACCGCGCGCGACGTGATCGTCGATACCGTGCGCAGCCTGGCGCGCCACGGCCCGCGCCGGTTCTATGCGCTCAACACCGGGATCTCGACGATCCGGGCGCTCCGGCCCGCCGCCGAGATCCTCGCCGCCGACGGCATCGCGCTGCACTTCACCGATCTGGGCAAGGCGCTCGCGGCGATCGAGAAGCAGGTCGGCCAGCAGGAGGGCGGCACGCACGCCGACGAGATCGAGACCTCGATGATGCTGTACCTGGCGCCCGACACCGTCGACATGGCGCGCGCGGTCAAGGACTACCGGCCGGGCACCGGGCCACTGACCCGCCACCCGGACGGCCCGGGCGTCTACTCGCCGACCGGCAGCTGGGGCGATCCGACCCTGGCCACGCGCGACAAGGGCGAGCGGGTCGTACGGGTCCTCGTCGACGCGCTGGTCGCCGACGTCGACGCGC
>Ga0307515_10008650_pt1 | contig 19807 bp, 5 predicted proteins | sample 17_EM_MG_FD_194513 | JGI IMG/M metagenome (GOLD analysis project Ga0307515, IMG submission 194513) | Populus trichocarpa ectomycorrhiza microbial communities from riparian zone in the Pacific Northwest, United States - 17_EM | ecosystem: Host-associated > Plants > Roots > Unclassified | place... | reverse complement strand
TTTAAATATGATATCCCTTTTATAAGTTTTCTTAGATAAACTCTTTTAGTGCTCTACCTTCTTCTTTAGTAAGCTTATAGATTGGAAAAAACCTTAAACTTATTCCTAGTTCCAATTCTATCTTATAGTCCTATACTATATACTCTAACAGCTTTTTACTTTCCGGTAACTATAGTTTCTTACCGTACTTATAGTATCTCTTTAGTATATAATCTAACCCTTTCTCGGTTTTTTTATATATCGCTCTAACTTAATACTATACTAGCTTAGCTTATTATCGCATCTTATATTATTAAGTATCTCTAATATTAACCTAACCTGTAACCTAATTAATCTTTAGATTATACTCCTATAACTAAGGCATTCCTAATACTGCCTCATTATTCCCTAATAGTAATATATTAAAAGACATCTTAACCTATCTTCCTTTAATAGTTAACTAAATAGGTCCTATTTTAAGATTAATAATACCTCCTCTATAGGCTATTAGATCTCCTAAAATTATCACTAATAGGTAAGAACATTCCTTTTTCCTGTGTAGTAATCCTATTATTTTAACTGCTACTAATAAAATATAGTTCCTTATTACTCTACTATCTATTAATACCTTAAACTATTAATCTTGCCACTTAACTTATAAATTTAGGTATTAATCTTAAATTCCTTTAAGGGTTTAAGGCTCTACTACTGGTTCCTTCTAGTTCTGTAGGCCTCTACTTTTCCTAATTATTGGCTACTAGATCCTACTTATACTTAGTCTAACTTAGGCCAATACTTAGTTCGCTTTTTATCTTTAATATACTATAAATACATATTTTCTAGATATTCCTACTACTATTATCCGTCTAGGCATTCTTCCATAAGGAATCTTCCTAGTTAAAGTATTAAGTTCCCTTATTCTTGCACTTCTATAGGGTGCTAAATATATATATACTTAGCGTTTTAATACTTTACCTTATCCGTTATCCAATATATCCTTATTAGATACTTTTAATTCTTATCCTTAAATGCTCTATACATATTATACGCATCATCTATATATACTATCTATAATAGTATATAATATGCTTAGTGTTTTAGGTTAACTCTTAGCTTATCTTTATCCTTAAGTTTAAACCTTTTTTATATTAATCTAAGCGTTGCAACTTTATTTATAGGTACTAAGATTCGCCTCTTACTTCTCTAATCCTCTAATTACTCCTCTAGATCCTTTAATATTATAATTAAGGCTCCTTTAATATAAGTTATAGCCTTCTCCGTAATTAGGTAGTCTTAGATAACTTTTTTATCCAACTATATATAGAAATCTTCCTACTTATTATTACGTCGTTGTCTATACTACTTTTAGTATAACCCTTTAAGTATATACGGCTCGTCCATAAGGAAGTATCTCCTTATTACTACATTATAACAACCTTTTATATATCATTCCTTAAATCTAGTTAGAATCCCTAAATCCTCTTCTTATTCTAGTTTAGTAAGCCACTTAGCTCTTAGTATACCTACTCTAGGCCTATTAATAATTCTTTATATAGGTGCTCTGTCCCTTATACAACCTAATATACTAAATCTCTTATCTAGTTTCTGCTCTTGCTATAAAGTAATTCTTACTCTAAATTCCTCTATAGTTTCTTTCTTTTTACGTCTTATAAGTAGATCCTTAAAGTCTTCTTACTTCTTAATCTTATTGGTGGTCCTTATTCGTACATTAAAATCTTAGTTCCATAAGATTCTTAATCCTAAGCTTGCTTCTAACTTAGGTTTAGCTCCCGCCTTAGTCTAACTAGGCGTCTATAGTGTTCTCATCTCTTCTTAAAAGTCTTAAATCTTACTTATCTTATCTTAAGAGTCTTATGCCGTTAGGAATTCTTATCCTAAGCTTATTTATATGTCTTTAAACTAAGCTACTGCCCTACTTTATCGGTTTTTATCTATTATAGGTCCTTAGGTATACCTTATCTTATCTTAAAAATCTTAGTCATCTCTTATCTCGTCTTAAGAATCTTAAGCCTTTAGCCTTTTGCCTTTATTAAGTAGTAAGCTAGCACTAGCAGTCGTCTACTTACTTAATCCTCTTTAGATATTACTCCTTCCGTCTTATAAAGTAATAAATACCATATCTAATAGTATTATAATGCCTGTTACTAAACCTTACTCTATAGCGGTCTTAGTCTCTACTTCTATTATAACTTTTTTAAGGTTTACACGCTCCTAGTAAGCTACCTTTATTACCTCGTTATCTATAAATGTTTCGCCTACATTAAACTCGTCGTCTTTAATATCCAATCTACGCAATAGTTTATTAGTTCCTCTACACTCTATAGATTTTAGCTCTTATAGCTAATAGCTTATACTATACTTAGCGTCTTTATAAATTTAGTATGCGTTGTTATAATAGAACGTAAAACTTTTAATTAAACATTCTTTTATTTCTTGTAGTATACTATTATCCCTCTATATATATGTGTCTTCTACTAGTCTAGTTCCCTTTATTATATAATAACTCTAACCATCTTTATAATCCCTTATAAAGTAACCTTATTTTCCGCAATTTATATAAGCTCTATCTCTAAACTATTAACTTTACTATAAAGTCCGCCTAAACGTCTTCTACTACTAAGATCCCTAGTTTAGCCTTTACTCCTTAGTCCTATAATTACTAGATCCTTAACCTCTAAATTTCTATAGTTTCTTACTTTATCTCTTATAGGTTTCTTTAGTACCACTTAGGTCCATTAGCTCTGCGCTATACTATAATTTCTAACTTAGCTTTAGTCGCTGCGTACTTTACGCCTTATATAACTATAGAACTCTATCCTAGCCTCTCTTAGCCTATTCCCTTTAGAAGATCCTATTATTAATCTTAATCGCTTAATCTATTAAATCCCTTAGGGTGTCCATATCTTCTATTAGAATAATTACGTCCTAGACTTTAACCTTAAGTCCCTATTTATACTGTGCTATAAGCGCCTTATTATTCTACTTAACTTACATTACTAACATTTGGAACTATATTATATACTCTATTACTAAGGTTCGTTATATAATATCTTAGAGTTTTCTTTCCACTATAGTTACCGCCTCTAGGTCTCCAAACATTTATATAAGTCGCTCCGTAAACCCTTCCTAGCTTAAGAATATAAACCGCACCTCTTAGTTAGTGGTTGTTATTCTATTTACTTATATTTCTATAAGGTAAGGCTTAAACTATTTAAGTGCCCTTCCTAATAGGAATAGTCCTACATACACTATTCGATCCATAGGTATTAGCAGTTTTACTCCTTCTTACGTAACCTTAAAGTGCATTTACGTAAGGAACCCTTTAAGCTTTAATCTCTCTCCTAAGAATCTCTTAATTAAAGGTAACTTAATCATTACTGCCCCTATCCCGTTAATCCTTTATTTAAGTGTTGCATTATTCTCTATTAACTAGTTAACTATCTCTTATAGTTATTTAACTATTACAGGTTATTGCGAGTTAGTATCTGCTATACTAGTATCGCCTCCTAACCTTAAAGTAGTTACCGCCGTTAATAGCGTTATAGTGGCTGCTTTTAGTGGCATATTGTTTAACTTTTTATATTTAATACTGTAACCAGGTAGTAATTATATAACGGAACCTTATAGCAGGTACTACGTTATTAACTTTAATTTACATTACCTATACACCTAGCCCATTAACAAGCCTATTATAGTACCTACTATAAGGTTCTGTTACACCTAGCCCATTAATAAGTCTACCGTGGTTTTTACTATAAGGCCTTATTATAAGAACCTTAGTAAAATAGCAATACTAGTTAATACTATCTTTTTTAAAGTTTTGCTTAAAAGCTCTATTCCTTTTATTTATATAAAAGCTTAGCTTTCTACCTAGCTTATTATAAAGGTGTAGTTATTATATACTAATAGTAAGCTTTAGCTTTAATGCCTTCTTTTTATTTACTATTTTAGGCCTCTAAATGTCACGGAACCCTACCGTAGGGGCCTCTATAGGAGAGTCCCGTGCTCTTATATATACCTCGCGTATAGCTTATATTAGCTACGCGTAGGTATATTACCTCCTTACGCCCTCGACCCTTATAATCGATCGCGTAACGTCTTATAGACTCCTTAAATACATACACTCTATAGCCACTGCCTACGTTCCATAACATTACGTTACGCCTTTTTACTACCAGCGCTTAGCCTATAACCAATTCTACGTCTTTATAACACTATAGGCGCTACTAGAAGTAGCGTATTTATAAATTACCTTAGTTTATACCTCTAAGGAACCTATAATAGTAAGATAATATTTCTTACTAGCTACTATATTAAACCTAAAGAATAATCTAATACCTATACTTAACTTACGACGCCAATTAATCCCAGGAGAATTTAATTTATTAGCTTTAGCCTTAACCCCTAAGGAAATAGACACTAATAATATCTTATTTTTTAATAACTATATAACTACGGATAAGTAAATAAAAGGGCTACTACCTATTAAAATTAAAATATAAGACGCTAAGACGTTTATAAAAATAGTAGCATAAGACCCTAATAAATACTACCGCCTTTTATAGAACTACTACCTAAAGCTTATATAAGCTAAGATGCGTACTGCCTAAAATTATAATATTATCTAAGACCTATAAGCTTATAAGGCGCTTACTAATAATATACGTTAAGAAACTAAAGATAACCTCCGCGTGTCTAAATGTGACGTTTAATAGTTAAAGAAGGATAAGATTGTACTAATTGCTATAGTTACTAAAAAAGAAGGTATAATTAAATACCTATAATCTTAGCTTAATAAGCATATTTGTAATAACGCTAGATACCTCTTTACTATATATAACACCACCTAAGTTTTTACGCCTTTAGTAACTTTACCTACTTAACGCTTAATAAAGGGTTAGCGCTAAGTAGCTTTACCTAATAGGAACCCCTACTAAAGCAGTAATAATAAAAGCTATAATAATTGGACCTAAACTGCTACTATAGGGTCTAATATATGCTACCCTAATCCCCTAGTCTTTTAGGGATACTGTAAGGAATATAGCTACTAGAAGATATAAATCTATAAGAAACTAACTTAGAGCGCCTACCTTTTTCCTATAGAAAATACTAAGATTAGCTATATTATCGGGCGAATAAAAGGTATACTATTTAATAGACTTTTCGCCTAATAGGAGACTAGTAGCCCCTAGAAGTAGTAGTCTTACTAAAAAAATCCTTAATAATCTTAACCTAATATACCGTAACTATAACCTATTAGCCACCAACTAAGCTAAACGATATACTCTAAAGATAAGCCCTACTAAATTATTTAACGAGTTTTATATTAAATTCTAGAAATATACCAGAGCCCTTGCCTAAGATAACACTAAAGACTAAAAATATTTCCTTAAAAAAGTAACTTACCGCCTTAGTTACGTAGCCGCTAGCTATAACTATAATAATATTTATAATATAGTAGCAGCCCTATAGAAGATTAAATGATAACTAAATTAGATTACTACTACTAAATCTTACCTAAAGACCTCCTTATAGAAGCCCTCTAGACCTACTAAACCTATATACACTAAGCCACTAACACCTACTACCTTAAATACCACTAGAGCCAATATTAACCTCTCTATACTAACCTTTCCGTAAGAACTCCTTAATAGAGAGCGCGAGCTACTCTAAAAACTAGGACGCTATTATAAATGCTATTAAGAAGTCTGCTATTATAATAACCTAAACTACCTAATAGCTAGGTTTAGTAGCCGCCGCCTAATACTTAGGCTAATACCCTAAATACTAAATATATTGCTATATACCACTACTATATAAGATAAAGACGTAGTAATAGCCGTAGAGTTAGATATAAAAGCGGAAAACGCTAAGTCTTAGCTCTAAGTTATAGATTAGGACGCCCTAATAATAGAGAGATCTATATATTGGCTTACTTAATAAATAACTTAGTAAAGATAAATAGACGGAAATAGATAGTTTTACCTATAATAGGAACTACTACTAAAAAATAATATAAAAGCCGTTCTATAATTAATTATAAAGCTACTAATAAATTTATAAATACCTAGTTTATACGTACTTATAACCTACCTACCTTACCCCTTACTAAAGCCCGCGCCCTATAACTTGCTAATAGTAGTTATACTATATAGAAGATTACCTATATAGTATAACTTTACTTAGATATAAATGGGCACCAGAAAGAACTTTAGGCCTATATTATACCGCTTACTAACTACCCTATTATCCTTAGAATAAACTAGCTTAAATAATACAACCCCACTATTAACTAGAAGAAGAAAGAAATAACCTTTAACTTTAAATACTATAGAGAGACTTACCTAGGGCATAGCCTAGCCGCCTCTATTTACTCCCTAGGATATTAACCTAAGGAACCCCTTATTACCCTACCTATAACTAACTACTACTATATAAATGCCTTAGCCTTCTACCGTATAATACGTAAAAAAGGCTAGACTATTGCTATAGCTTCTTAATTATAATTATATAAGCTTAATAAAAAATAAAACTACGTCCTTTATAGTAATAGAATAAATATAGTTAACCTTTTAGAAGATAACGCCCCTATAAAACTCTACGGACTTTTACCTTTAGACTTTAAGAAGTTTATAAAGCTTAAAAAAGGACTTACTAATAAAGAACTCCGCAAGCTCCTCCCTAAGAGGTACTATAACTTTACCAATATATGCTTATAAAAGGGCGTAGATATACTCCCCCTATATTAACCTAATAACTATACCATTAATATTAAATAAGGAAAAATACTACTTTATAAAAGACCCTACCTAATACTAAAAAGATAAACTTTTAGTTATAAAAAAGTATATTAATAAGCACCTTAATAAAGGATTTATTTGTCCTAGTATATTACTAGCAGCCGCCCCTATCTTTCTTACTAAGAAGCTAGAAAGAGGTATTTAATTCTATATTAACTATAAAGGACTTAACGCTATTATAATTAAAAACTAATACCTAGTACCGCTTATACATAAGACCCTTAAGCAGCTTAGTTAAGCTAAAATCTATACTAAGCTTAATATTATTGCCGCCTTTAACTATCTCTAAATACGGGAAGGTAATAAATAAAAAACTATATTTATATTGCGCTTCGGCCAATTTAAATATACCGTTATACCCTTTAGCGTATATAACGGCCTAGGCACCTTTTAAAGCTATATAAATAACGCCTTATAGGACTACCTTAATGACTTCTACTCTGTATATCTAGACGATATACTTATTTATAATAATAACCCCTTTAAGCATACTAAACACGTTTAAAAGGTCCTATAGCGCCTTAGGGATATAGGACTTTATATTAATTTAAAGAAATACGAATTTTTAGTTATAGAAGTAAAATACCTTAAACTAATTATTACTACTAAGGGTGTCTATATAGACCCTAAGAAGGTACGTATAATTACTAAATAGTAAGCCCCTAACTATATTAAAGATATATAAGCCTTCCTTAGTTTTATTAACTTCTATTAGAAATTTATATATAACTTTTTAAGCGTAGTAGCACTATTTATAGTAATAATATAAACAAAGGGCCTTTTTATAAAAGGAAGAAAAACGTACCTATACTTTACCTAGATGCCCAAATATAAGAAGGCGTTTTAAGACCTTAAAATGCCTTTACTAAAGTACTTATCCTAGCTCACTTTATACTAGGACGATAACTCTATCTTAAAATTAATTTCTTAGACTATATTAACGTAGGCGTTCTTTCCTAAATAGGTAATAATGGTCTTCTTTACCTAGTTATATTCTACTTATTTAAGCTTATACTACAAGAGTATAACTATAAGATTTATAATAAAGAACTCCTTATAATTATATAAGCGTTTAAAGAATTCTAACTAGAACTCTTTTTAGTAGAGCCTAACTAGCTAACTAAAGTCCTTATAGACTATTGTAACCTTAAGTACTTTATAACTATAAAGTAGCTAAACTAATGCTAAGCATATTAGAACGAGTTTCTCTTTAGTTTTAACTTTAAAATTATATATAGACTAGGAGTATAAGATACTAAACTTAATAGCCTAATACGCTGCTTATAAGACCTTTCTTAGTTTAAAGATAACCCCCGTAATTGGTTCTAACAATAAATAATTCTAAAAGCATAAAATTTAGCCCTAGGTATACTACCTATAATAGAGCTAACTATACCTTAGCTTTATACTATAGAACTAGAGTTACCTTCCAAAATTAATAAGCTTATTACTATTGTATAATTACAGCACCTGTTATACCAACCGTGTGCTTATACGTTTGGTACACCAAGTACGTATTTACGCGTTCGGTGCACCAACCACCCGCTTACGCGTTTGGTGCACTCCTAAAGCACTAACTAATTAGGGGGGAGGTCGCATCAGTATATAGACTACGTAGTCTGCTTTAATACAAGAGACAGTCACCACCATCCCAAAGAGCATACAATACTATATGTATTTCGTGCCCTGGGATATAACTTACTTATACCATTAAGTTAGTACAAACACTAATTAGTAAGCGCGCACAGATTAGCAATTACTTAACACCTCCCCTAAGCGATATACAACAGCGACTACCCGTTTAGACTCCTAGTACGACCTGCTAGAAGGTTAGAAGTTGGGGATTACGGACTTATCTCCAACTCTATATACTTATTTAAGTCTTAGTACGGTTTACTAAAAGTTATAGACGCGAATACAGACCTTTACGGAACCCCTTACCCTCCCATAAACCACTACGGACCTACTAATTACCTTTACGGACCGTTATAAGACCTTACGGAACCCCCTACCCTCCCGCGAACCACTATAGACCTGCTAATTACCTTTATGGACCGTTATAAGACCTTACGGAAACCCCCTACCCTCCTATAAACCGTTACAAACCTATTAACCGCCTTTACGGACTACTATAAGACCTTTTCCACCCGCTACGTACTACACTATATAGTATAGTAGACATAAGCAAGCAGATTAATAAAGGTTAAGAGAAATAGAGCTAAGGAGTCGACCTTACGTCCATAACTAACGTTAACAACTATATTAAATATAAAATCCTTAAATACGGATATTTTAAGCTTATAAATAATAACTTATAGGAGTAATACAAGGAAGACTTTACGGACTTTATAGAAGCTATTTTTAAGGCTTACAACCCTACTGCTATCCGTAACCTACGAACCCTTTTACATTACTAAGGCGTATGGGTTAAAAGGGACAAATAAGTCACTATTGCACGGTCTCTATATAACACACTATATAAGGAGGACTAAATAGAATAGACTAAAGAGCAGATCTTAGATCACATTAAAACCAATAACCTTTTTGCCTCCTTTAAACTTAACAGAATCTCTAGCCTTATAGCTAACCTATTTAACTAAATTCGTTCCACAAACCTAAGTAGCATTAGAATTAATCTTACTGGCCAAAGTACACCTAATACTTAAGTTACGAACCATAATACCACCATAACCCAAATTATGGACTATAATACCCCCGTAAACCAAAATACGGACTAAACCCCTTCCGTTACTTAAGTTATAGATCCGCAACCTACCTAAGTAAAGACCTACAGTAAGGAACTAGCTAACCTAGCTAAGCTCTATACCAACGAATCTAAGTACAGCAGTAAAAATAATAATTTTGACTTTAAACTAACCATCTTTACGGACCTTTACCAGAAGGCTGACATTCCTAAATAAGAGTTTAGCCAAGCCTACTCTACTATACTACGCGGCCTAGTACTTAACCACTACTACACTAACCTTAAGAGCAACCCTCTTAGTGTTCCCTTTAATAAGCTATATAAAGCTACCCGCAACTACTTTAAAGGACTAAAATATAAGCGTAATATCCTTACCTAATGGAATACAACTAAGCTATAGACCGTAATCGACAAGAACACTAAAAAATCAACTATAGAGTGCCTATAAATTCTTATTAAAGACCTCCGGCACCTATAGCACAGCCTTAACGCTAAGCTTTAAACAGACGACTTCCTGCACAATAAACTTATTACGGCCTACTAGGAAGTAGAGCCCTATAAGTACGCCTACTATAAGCCTACAGATACCTTAGCTGGCCTTATTAATAATTTACGCTCCTCTATTATAATGTACGAAGTCTTAAACCCACCAAGCAGCACTTAAGCCTTTATTACGGATATTTAATATCCGTAAACAGACTTAGACGTCTACTTTACGGACCGCCGCTACCGCTAGCAGCACCCGTACCGACTAAGTCCTACCTATAACCCCCGCAGCAACCCCTGTACAAAAATATACCCCCATAAATAAACTAGCTAGAAGTGCTTCGTGTGCGGTAAGGAAGGATATTAGTCTATAAGGCATACCTAGGAAGAACGTAATAAGTCTAAGAAGAGATTTAATAGCTAGATTAACTAGTTTATTTTAGAATACAAAGGAAAGAAAGAAGAGGAGCCTCTTAATAAGTCAATAGAAGCCCTTATAATTGACTTTAACTTAGACGCTTAGGAATAAGAGACCTTAGAGACGTTCTTAACCACTTTTAGACCTTTTATAAACAGCTAAGCCTTTAATATTACGACCGTATTAGCTAACCGCTCCTTTATACACTTAATTACACCCAAAAACCAGCCCGTAAGCATACCCGTTAGACCCGTTACGGACGTTACAGACCGCGGACAGGACCCATTTGCATATATTACCACAAAACGCTATACCCCTAAAGAATTCTATAGCGTTATAATTAATACAGGTGCCTCTAAGAAGTCTACTATAGGTTATGGACAATACCTTATATATAGGACTACCGCAAATAATAATACGGACATTAATACTATGCAAACTAGGGCCGTAAACGTCCAATTCGGCATTAGCTTAACTGTATTAATTAAATTAGTTGCAGTTAAGACCCTAATTAGCCTAGTTAACTTCCACATAGTAAAAGCAGACACCCCTTTCTTACTTTACTTTGCGGATATAGATAGGTTATAGGTTTACTACAATAATATTACGGACACCTTAATCGGCCCTATAACTACCCCAGAAAATAAGCATGTTACCCTACCAATTACATAACAATTTGGACACCCGTTCCTTATATGGGGAGAGACTTTACGGACCTACATTTAGGAATCTTTCGACTATAACCCATGCTACCTCACTAGTATAAAAATCTACCGCCTATACCGCCGTTTCGGCCACCTATTAGCCGAAAAGCTATATAGAGTCCTTAAACGCTCTAGATATAACAACGTTAATAGGAAGGTAATTAACCACCTAACTAAATACTGCTCCTTCTGCTAGAAATACGGACGTTCCCTAGGCCGATTTAAGTTTACTCTTTATAAAGATCTTAATTTCAACCACTTAGTGTACGTAGACATTATATACATTAACGGCAGCCTAGTATTATATATAATTAACGAGGCAACCCACTATTAAGCCGCCCGTTAGTTGCAAAATATATCTATAAAATATACTTAGGATATTTTACGGACCTACTAGATTAACACATACCTTAGACCTCCTAAGTATATCACCCACAACGCTAGTAGGAACTTTATTAGTAAGGAATTCCAATAGTATGCTACGGCTATGGCTATTTTAATAAAAGCCGTTCTAGTTAAGGCGTATTAGTCCGTTAGGCTTATTAAGCGAGCTTACTTAGCTTTATAGAGAGCCTACTAGATTATTACGGACGAGTATAAGGATATCTAAAAGGAACTAGCTTTACAGATGGCCGTAAAAGCCGTTAACGACACCGCTAGCCCTAACGGACTAGTACCCACCCTCCTAGTTTACGGAGCCTACCTAAAAATAGGCAACTTAAACCCTCCTACCCCGTCTATTACGGAACGAGCAGCTGCAATATAGAAGGCAATAGCCGAAATAGTTAAATTACGGGCTAAATAAGCTATTAATAGCGCTCTATACTACCGCAACGGACTAGATATAACCTTAGTTTATAACCTCTCACTTAATTTAGAAGTCCTTATATGGCGTAAAAGCGGCAATTAGACTGGACCTTACCGTTTACTGGCTGTAGAAGACGAGATATGCTATATATAACTTCCTAGCGGACCAACTAGCTTTAGAAGCACGTCCGTAAAACCCTATTTTCGGTCTAAAAACACCTACGACGTTAAACCAGATAAACTGGAAACACTCCTACCTTTAGATAAACCAGAAGCACCCATACCTATTATAAAAGTCCCCCATATACCTACTAAACCCGCTAAATCTACCGTAAAACGTAGTTAAGGACGCCCCCAAAAGCACCCTATAACTAAAAACCCTATAATAAAGAATTACCTAACCTCCGTAGGCATATCCGTAAGGCAATCTCCGCCTACGGATATATTAGTTCTAGTATAAAAATCCCTTTTTATAGACTTACGACGTAAAGAGATTAACGGACTACTTAAAAAGGGCGTTTTTGCGGTTATAACGGACAGAGACGTTCCGCAAGGCGTCCGTATATTTAACTTACGCTTTATTAACAAGATTAAGCACCCTAGTACTAATAAAGCCTTTAAGAAATTAAGGCTTATTATACAAGCTTATAACAATAAGGGAAAGGACTTAGTCCTTACGCAATCGCCTATAATTCAACGAGTTAGTTAACAAATTATACTTACACTTACGCCTAGACTACAGCAAACTAAACCTATAGCCCTTTACTTACGGGACATCTCGTAAGTATATATGCAGTCTAACACCTACCTAAGTAGAGATATCTATATACAACTACCCCTTAAGCTTAATCTGCAACCAGGAACAATTTTATAGGTTATAAAACCTCTTTACAGAGTACCAGAAGCTAAAAACCATTGGTTTAAGATATACTACCAGCACCACATTAGTAAACTCAAAATAGAACAGTTAACCTACAACCCCTACCTCCTATACAGCCTATTAAACGGCTTTAGTATTATTAGACTCTAAATAAACAATACCCTATTTCTAGCAGACTAGACCTTTATAGACGCTAAAGAAACTAAACTATAAAAGGTAAAGTTCTTAGCAAAGCCGTAAAAGTAGTTAACTAAGTAGACTTTAATTAAGTTTAATAGAGGCTTAATTACATAAAAGGGCAACCTAATTAAGCTGACTTAGGAACGCCAAGCTTAAAACCTAAAGCCCGTTATAGTAAAGCCTACGGACCTTACCAGTTCCCGCGGAGAAACCCGTAAGACCGTAAATACAAAGGACTAATACGCTGCACAGCGTGTAAGAGGCGCCTATATTGCTATAGTCTGTCAACCTAAATCTGCCTATAATTTATCCTTTGCGGCCCAGGCAACAGACCCACAAGAGGAAAATATTAAGCAGCTTAATAAGCGCATTTAGTAGCAAATTAACAATTCAGCAAGGGGACTTACTTTTATACCACTAGACCTAAACTCCCTTAGCCTACTAGCATTTACGGATACCTCCTTTGCTAATAATAAAGACCTGTTATTACAAATTGGCTTTATAATTGTACTTACGGACCGTAATTAGGACGCAAATATACTATATTAGTCTTTAATTAAGTGCAAATAAGTAACCCGTAGTATACTAGCTTCTAAACTATATGCACTAGCTTATAGATTTAATATAGCAGCCGCAATCAAATTAACGGTCTAGAAGATTCTATAACTAGAGCAGTTACCCCTAGTTTTATATACTAATTTAAAGTCCCTCTATAACTGCCTAGTTAAACTAGGTATAACATAAGAAAAGAGACTTATAGTCGACCTAATGTGCTTACGTTAGGCCTACGAACGACGTGAAATTACGGAGGTTAAATGGATTAGCGGCGGAAGCAACCTAGTAAACGCTATAACTAAGGCAAAGCCGTGTCAAGCCCTTAAAACCCTAATTAACACAAATAAGCTTAATCTAAAGGTTATAGAATGGGTGGAACAAGACTAATAGAGCACTATAGTTCATTTACGGCCCGTCAGAAGGTCGTACGGTTTACTTTACGGACCGTAAGTAGGACTTACGGCCCGCTTAGAATACCGTTTAGAAGGCAGCCTAGAAGACACCTCGGGAGAGATCTCCTATAGATTTCTTATATATTTCTTTTATATTTTACGGTTCTACCAAAGCAATTACGGAGGCTATACACAAGTGGTTCCATTTTTCAAGTACCGCCAGTGTATAATTATAGCACCTGTTATACCAACCGCGTGCTTACGCGTTTGGTACACCAAGTACGTGTTTACGCGTTCGGTGCACTAACTACCTACTTACGCGTCTAGTGCACTCCTAAAGCACTAACTAATTAGGGGGGAGGTCGCATTAGTATATAGACTACGTAGTCTGCTTTAATACAAGAGACAGTTACCACTATCCTAAAGAGCATATAATACTATACGTATTTCGTGCCCCGGGATATGACTCACTTGTACCATTAAGTTAGTACAAACAACTATAGTATATAATGCCTCTATTGACCTATTACTATATTAACTTATTACCGTAAAGACCGCTAGCGCCCATATACTACCTATTAACCTTTAAAGCTTAGGCTAGATTAATATAGCAGCCTTAAAAGTAAAAGAGAATAGGCTCTATTATAGAGGCCGCCTATTTATCCCTAACTTAGAAAATCTATAACGGTAACTAATCTAAATAGCCTATGACCTTTAATTAAGCGGCTACCTAGGTAGAGGAGGAACCTATAAGCTTCTTAGCCGATACTACTTCTAGCTAAAAATAATAGACTTAGTTAAATACTTTATAGGCGCCTATTATAGTTATAAGCGCGCTAAGGCCTTTAATATAAAGTACTAAGGACTACTATACCTTCTACTAGTACCTATATAACGATAGGCAGATATCGCTATAGATTTCCTTATTAACCTACTACCCTATAAACGATATAGCTGTACCTATAAGAACATCCTTATAATAATATACTAACTTATAAAAGAGCGCCACTACGTCCCAACTAAAGGTGTAGCTGTTAGCGACGTTATTAACGCCTTCCTTTGTAAAGTTTACTAACTATATAGGCTACCTAACTTAATTACGTCTAACTAAGGCATATAATTTAACTCTAATATATAGAGACGAATCTACTAACGCCTTAGCATCTCCGTTAAGATATTTATATCCTTTTACTATAAAACTACTAGGTAACTAGAAAACGCTAATACTAATATAAAAGTATACCTACAATAGGTAGTTGCCTATAGTTAAGATAACTAAGTAAATTACCTCTCACTAGGTAAATTCGCAGTAAATAATTATATCTTAACCACTATAGGACTTACCCCATTCTTTATAAATAAGGGTTATTACCTCTAATTTAGTATAGAGCTACCAGAACCTATTAATAAAAAACTGCTATATAAAAAACGCCTTAAGATACTACTTACTAACTAGCATATAGACTATATAAAAAATCTACTTAACTACTATAATAGAGAAATGGCCTAGGCTTAAGTAAAGTAGGCCTACTTCGCCGACCGTTATAGAACGCTACTACTAAAGATACGTGTTAGCGACTAGGTATAGCTAAATACACGCAATATCTCTATATAAAGGCCTATAAAGTTACTTAATTATAAAAATCTTAGCCCCTATTTAATTAAATAAGTTATTAATAGGGGAGCCGTATATAAGCTAGAACTTCTACCTACCCTAGCCACCCATAGGATATAGCCCGTATATCACCTATGGCTACTACACCTCTATTAGCCTAACCCCTTACTAGGGTAGATATAGCCTAAACCCTTACTAGTATTAATCCGAGATAAGAATAAAGATGAGAACTATAAGGAGTGGACTATTAAACGAATTATTAACTCTAAATACTTTAGTAAAGGTAAGGGATAACGGCTTTACTATAGAGCTATATATATATAGGATTTGATATAAATTAGCTAGAATAGCAACTATAGGAAGACTTTAAAAATGTAAAGGATCTAATTAGCGACTTTTATTACGCGAACCTATAAAAACTAGGCCTAAGTAAAGACTTTATACCTAATCCTCTATAGGAGCCCTTATAGAGTTAAACCGTTATATATTACTATATAAGGGTAAATTACCATTAAATTACTGTTAAATTGCGGTAAAGTGTAATTACGTAACTAGAATATTATTAAGATGTCTAAGAACTTTAACCGGCGGTTAAAGTTATCTAATTAGTTAGATTTTTAGATGCTAAGCCCTATTATATAACATTATTTTAAGCCTTTACTAGTAGCGATACCCCTCTTTTCTTCTTTTTTATACCTTAAGTGTCCCTTTTATATATATATAGTAACCATAGTGTCACTAGAGCTCCGCCTCTATAGGAGGGGGGGTAGTATTATAGAACCCTATCATAGGGGCCTCTATAGGAGAGCCCTGTGCTCTTATATACACCTTGCGTATAGCTTATATTAGCTACGCGTAGGTATATTACCTCCTTACGCCCTTAACCCTTACGATTAATTGCGTAACGTCTTATAGACTCCTTAAGTATATATACTTTATAGCCACTGCCCCCGTCCTATAACACTTTTATATTTTATCTTACGAGTAGATCTTTAAAGTCCTCTTACTTTATAATCTTATTATTACTTTCTTTAATAGTCCTTATTTATGCTTTAAAATCTTAGTCCTATAGAATTCTTAGTCTTAAGCTTACTTCTTTTTTAAGCTATACTCTAGCCTTAGTCTAACTAGGCTTCTACGGTGTTCTTATCTTATCTTAAGAGTCTTAAATTTTACTTATCTTACTTTAAGAATCTTATGCCTCTAGGAAGCTCTATCCCGTGCTTATTTATATATCTCCAAACTAAGCTACTGCTCTACTTTATTAGTTATTGTCTATTATAGGTCCTTAAGCTTACCTTATTCCCTCTTAGAAGTTTTAAGCGTCTCTTATCTCTTCTTAAGAATCTTAAGCCTATAGCCTTTTGCCTTTATTAAGTAGTAAGCTAGCACTAGTAGTTATCTACTTACTCAATCCTTTTTATTAAATATTTCTCCTTCTGTCTTATAAAGTAATAGATACTATATTTAATAGTGTTATAATTTCTATTACTAATCCTTATTTTATAAAGTTTTAGTCTCTACTTCTAATATAACTGTTCTAAGGTCTATACGCTCCTAGTAAGCTACCTTTATTACCTTATTATTAGTAAATATTTCACCTATATTAATTTATCGTCTTTAATGTCCGATCTGCGTATTAGTTTATTAGTTTCTTTAAACTCTAGGATTTTTAGCTCTTATAGCTAATAGCTTACACCATACTTAGCGTCCTTATAAATTTAGTATGTATTATTATAACAAAACATAAAATGCTTAATTAAACATTCTTTTATTCCTCGTAGTGTACTATTGTCCCTTTATATATATATACCGTCTGCTAGTCTAATTCCCTTTACTATATAGCTATACTAACCACTTCTATAGTCTTTAGTAAAATTACCTTATTTTCCGTAATTTATATAAGCTCCTTCTTTAAACCACTTATCTTGCTATAGAGTCCGCCTAAATATCTTCGACTATTATAATCCCTAATTTAGTTTTTACTTAATCCTTAACCCCTAGGTTTCTATAGTTTTCTTATCTATCTCTTATAGGTTTTTTTGGTACCGCTTAGGTCTATTAGCTTTACACCATACTATAGTTTTTAACTTTAACTTTATTATTGCGTACTCTACGCCTTATATAACTATAAAACTCTATCCTAGCCTTTCCTAGTCTATTCCCTTTAGTAGATCCTATTATTAATCTTAATTGCTTAATTTATTAGTTTTCTAAGGGTTTCCGCATCTTCTATTAGGATAATCGCGTCCTAGACTTTTGCTTTAAGTCCTTATTTATACTATGCTATAGGCGCCTTATTATTCCATTTAACTTATATAGCTAATGTTTAAAACTATATTATATACTTAATTGCTAAGGTTTATTGCGTAAGGTTTTAAAGCTTTTATTTTATTATTATAGTTGCTTCTAGGTCTCTAAATATTTACGCTAATTATTATATAAACCCGCTCTAGCTAGCGAACATATATTATACTTCTTAATTAGTAGTTGCTATGCGTATTCCTATACCTCTATAAGGTAAGATTTAAACCACTTAAGTGCCCTTCCTGTTAGGAATAATCATGTGTAGGCCACTTAGTCTATAACTATTGCTAACCTTCCTCCTTCTTATATAATTTTAAAGTGCATTTATATAAGGAATCCTTTAAGCTTTAACTTCTCCCCTAAAAATCGCTTAATTAATAGTAGCTTAACTTTAGCTACTCTAATCCCGTTAATCCTCTCTTTAAATATTCTATTATTGTCTGCTAATTAATTAACTATTTCTTATAACTGTCTAACGGTAACTAGTTAAGAGTTGGTGTCTGCCATACTAGTGTCGCTATCTAATCCTAAAGTTATTGCTGCCGTTAACGGCGTTATAGCTGCTGCTTTTAGCGGCATATTATTAAACTTATTAATATTATAACCTTAGTAGTAAATGTGTAATAAAGCCTTATAGAAGATATTACGGTAGACTTATTAATAGGCTAGGTATATAGGTAGAACTAAGTTAATAACGTAATAATAACTAGTGGAGTGATTACCTAATAGATTAACTCTAATTATATTCTAAGATTCACTATAAAGAAGAGAACTATTTAGGTAGGGACTGTGGTTCTTTAAATATATAATACTGCGCCTAAGAAATGTACTAAGTACGTTAGTACGTTAATATGTCGGTACGTTACGTTCCTATATTCCTACATTCCTATATTTCGAACTTATAACGTAACTAACTATATAACTTAGCTACCCCTTATCCTATAGTTTGACTAGTTTTAGCACCTCCTGTACTTCTACTACTAGTCCGTTTATATCTCTCCTTAGTAGTGCTACTACTACTGATATAAGGTCTGTAATAGTATAAGGTAAGTAAATAAGTATATTAAGTTTGTAATACATTGCTAATGTATTTATAACGCGTTTAGAAAAAGGTTAGAGATTATAGTGCCCTTAGAAATTATATAAAGAAGTATAGCCTTAGAACTATAAATATTAAAAAAGGAAGAGCTCCTTCTATTAAGAAGTAGAAGGAAGTAATAGGTATATATTCTAAACGTATTTTTAAAATATTTATAACTAGCTTTTAACCAATTACAGCTTTCTATTTAACTATTATAGCTAACGGTTTCTATAACCGAGCGCTGCATATAACTAAGCGCCGCATTACCAAAAATTAAAATTTTATACTTTAATATCTTAATAACCACTTAATAATAAATTCTAATAACTTAGATTTAGGCTTTTATATACACTATATAGCCTCTATTAAAGTTATATAGTAAATAGTTTAGTAGTTTTTAAGATATTATAATTTAGGAGCTAAAATAGGGCTATATCTTAAAAATTACTAAACTATTTACTATATAACTTTAATAAAAGCTATAGAGTATATATAAAAGTATAAATCTAAATTATTAGAATTTATTATTAAGTGGTTGTTAAGATATTAAGGTATAAATTTTCTAATTTTTAGTGATGCGGCGCTCGGTTATATGCGGCGCTCGCTTGTAGAAAACGTTATATATAATTAAAATATATTAGGAATCGCTTTTAAATATAATCCTAATAGTCTAGGTTACTTTATTACTACTTAACCCCCTTAACTGTAACGGGACTAGCCTAGTTATAGTAGGAATGTCTTAGTGAAATACTTAACAGATAAATTCTAACGCTTTAATTAAATTCTACTAAATTCTGCTAGCTTTATTAACTCCTACCAAGTTCTAACGGATTAATTGAATTATACTAAAGTCTATTAAAAATCGCGTGCGTATATAC
>Ga0307515_10008649_pt1 | contig 19808 bp, 11 predicted proteins | sample 17_EM_MG_FD_194513 | JGI IMG/M metagenome (GOLD analysis project Ga0307515, IMG submission 194513) | Populus trichocarpa ectomycorrhiza microbial communities from riparian zone in the Pacific Northwest, United States - 17_EM | ecosystem: Host-associated > Plants > Roots > Unclassified | place... | reverse complement strand
TTAAATTAAATGCACAGATTTTTTTTTTTCATGTCATTGGTGTTCTAATCATCTATCCAAACAAAACAAGCTCCGAGTGAAGTATAATTTAGTATCTATATTTAAAAAACTAACAAGTGAGTCTTTCATCTGTTATATATTTTTTTCAATATTTATATCTAAATTATTTTTCTATACTTCAACACATCTTATTTTTGTATTTTAAAAATACTTTTAAATATATACATTTTTTTTATTTCAAATTATTTTTTAATGTTTTTATATTGTTTTGATGTACTAATATTATAAATAATTTTTTTTAATTTTTTTATTTCAATACACTTCATAAAATAATTGTTATTATAATATTAAACAGATTTAAATAAACTAGCAGTTGAATTAAAATGTATTAATTTTTTTCGGAGAATGTTTAAAAGTGTGATAAAAGTTGTTTTTTAAAGTATTTTTCTTTTAAAAATATATTAAAATAATTTTTTTTAAAAAATATTTTTAATATCAGCATATTAAAACAATTAAAAAAATTAATTTAAAATAAAAAAATTAAATTTTAATAAAAAACAGGTTTATTCAATATTGAATGTTTGATCAAATTTTTTATACTCAAGGGATTAATTTAATATTTTCTGAAAAAAGGACTAGGTCTAATTTACTCAAGAGTGCCCAGGGCCCGCGGCGTCCATATTTTTACTGGTCCATCAGAGACGGAGCGTCACTGTCGAAAGCCCCTCTTCGTAACGGAGAAATACGTTCATTTTCCAACCGATTAAAATCGATTTTCAAGCCGCCTCCTCCTACTCATAACAATACACACAGCGATTTTGAGCTCCTGCTCCGTCCTCTCGCCTAAAACAACGATGGCAACAAGGCCGGTAGCCGATTCGCATAGCAACAGAGCAGCAGTTCAAGCCACAAACGATGACGCTTCCGCCAGTAAACTGTACGCATCAATCTTACTCTTCTATCTTAGTTATATTTCTCGCTGTTTGGTTGCCGAGAAAACGAAAAAACTAAAAATCAAGGAAAACATTACTCGTCACTTATCATCACTTTTTTCATCACAGGTCTTGTGTTAAGAAGGGATACATGAAAGACGATTATATCCATTTATTTGCTAGAAGACCTGTGAGGCGATCTCCTATAATCAACCGCGGTAATTGCTAAATTTTTTCTTAAAAAAATTTCTATATAATACTAATTGTATTTAATTGATTTCTGCGTGTTGTTTCTGTTAAGGCTATTTTGCGCGCTGGGCTGCTCTTCGAAAGCTTCTCTTCCAGTTTCTTGATTGTGAATCGAATATTGATGGAAAATGCGATTCAAAGAAGCAGATATTATCATTCGGAGCAGGATTTGATACCATGTATTTTCAACTACAGGTGCCTGGTAGTTTGTTTGGGTGTTATGATTAATTTTTTTTTGGCATGTTCTGTTTCAATGTAACCATATAACCATATAACCTTATGATCTGACATAATTTGCGTAGAGGCACATCCTTTGTTTTAATAGGTTTTTTAATATATGCTTAAAATGAAGCAATTTTTATGTTTTTTACTATCAATTTATTAACTTTTTGCTGCGGCAGTTCATTCATTAATTGTGTTAATAAGAACCTGATACCACTATAGGTTTGATTGCAATATTTGTGTTTTTGATGGCAGGATGAAGGAAAAGCGCCATTTTTATATGTAGAGCTGGATTTTAAGGAGGTGAGAGTTTGAAGTTGAGTGTTGCCATAGAAGTTTAGTTTAGTTATCAATGCGCTTATGATATAAAAGTAATGATGATAGAAGTTACCAATGTACTAAATTATTTTCTGTTTCACTAGATTTCGGCTTACCGAGCTAGGTTAATTATTCATCTATACATGCTTGCTGGACCAATGATTGACTATTGATTTCCAAGTTAGATGAAATTAATGCTTTTAAATTTTAGGTAACTAGTAAAAAGGCAGCAATTATTGAAACCAGCAGTCAGTTGAGGGAAAAGCTTGGTGCTACGGCTTCAATCTTACCAGGTAAGTGACTTTGGTTGCAAGGCCATGAACTCTGGAGGTATTCTTACAATAAAAAAAAAAAAAAAAAAAAAACGAGTAGCATCTGTTTCCATTCCTGACAGATTTCTTTTATGGGGTGTGCATGAATTGCAATATTGATATGATTTCAAAAGCTTGGCTTCATTTCTGGTTTGCACTATTTGGCTTCCTTGACCTGCAGAGAAGGGAGAAGTGCTCAGTGATCATTACAAGCTGCTCTCGGTTGATTTGCGTGATATACAAAAACTAGATGATATCATAGCATTGGCTGGTATGAATCCCAGGTATACGTGCAGTCCCAATCCTCTTTTTCTTTAACCAAATTAATCTCATTAACTTACCTGGTTTGGAACTTGTAATTGGGTCTTGTCTGCTTCTAAGTTTGTTTAGAACCCTATTATTCTAAGTAGTCATTATGATGGTTTTAGCTATTTTATGCACCTGAACTTTTTAAGGGCATTATGTTCATATCTCTAGGCATGTGGCTTTTGAGGTTCCTTCTGCTTTTCTCAAAGCATTTTGCTTTGGATTTTTGTCAATTATGTATTTTGTTGCACGCATGATGTTCTGGAAACTTGGCAAGTTTACATCATCAAATAGCTTCTTGAGAAAAAAATTTATCCTCATACTCAGTTTTTTCCTATCATTTTTCTTATGGATTTTTGTTCTTTGTCTTCATTCTGATACTGGCATCAGCTTGCCAACGTTTATAATTGCAGAATGCGTTTTAATATACTTGGATCCTGAGTCAACTCGTGGTATAGTCGGTTGGGCTTCAAAAACGTTTTCAACAGCAGCATTTTTCTTATATGAGCAGGTTTTAAACTTTCTCAAGGCTAATTGACTTATTTTTTCCCCTACATGTTAGTCACTTTTTCTTTATTCATATTCATGTCCTGGCTTGTCTGGTCTGTTTGCTTACAATTTGTTATATTTACATTTTATGGTGGTTGTTCAATAGATACATCCGGATGATGCTTTTGGGCAGCAAATGATCAGAAACTTGGAGGTTGAGTTTTCCTTTTTAATGTATATGTTGATGAATTGGCTTAATTCATTTTATCCTTGACATCTTTTAATGGTTGAAGTGCACAAATAGAACCAAGTAAATTGTCCTTCAGTCAAAATTCCTACCTTCAAATCCAGGAAATTGACTTCCATCACTACCAACTGAAATACACATCTTTTATTTCTTAATGACCATCCCTAACCTAGGTGCAAGGGAAAGGTAGGAGTTTCATGAGTTAACTTATTGAATCCCTAAAGAAGTTCAGTTATTAAGTCCGGGAACACTTTGTTATATGCTAGGTAATGTGTCCTCCTTTCCAGGCACCAGGCAATTTAGAGTTCTTAATGCTGAATGAGCAATACATGAACCACAGAACTCTCTGGTCCCTTGAGCAATTAAAAATTTATTGCTCTAGTACTGGGTACACCAGGTTGTGCACAGGGCACCGGTTACATAAATAATTCCCTAAATGTCTTGACTACACAACGAACAATACCAGACCTATCTGTTTGTGTTGTAAATGTATTTGTTAAACTAAAGTGTCCTTTTGTTATGTTTGCTTTCAGAGTCGAGGTTGTGCACTATTGGGTATCTATGACACACCAACTTTACTTGCGAAGGAAAAACTTTTTCTTGATCAAGGATGGCAGGTATGTCTTCTGATGAGTTCCTCTTGAGAATCAAACTTGAGATTCTTACAAATAAAGAAAATACAGTGTTGATTCAATCAATCTTGTTCAACAATGTGTTATCTGAGGGCAATGGATTTTCTAGATGTGGCAGTCACTTGATAAGTGGATCCAATTTATGAGAATAGTTCAATAACTAATAATATATATCTAATCATAGTACATTTTGAAGCAGAGGCAGTGCAGTTACCAATTATTTTCTCAGGTGTTCCAATTAATTGACTTTTGGTGCATGGATTTTTGTCTGGAAGAGCATCTTACATGGTCAATTAAATATCAGTTCTATTTAGTGCTGGAACCAAAAACTTCAAATTTGTATGGTTTTAGACATTGGCATTGAAGTCGATATTTGGGGGTTTTCTCTTGAAGTTGGTTTAGAATGTGTCTGGCAAGCCTTTATTACCTTCATTTTCTGTTGTTTCTTTTCTCATATTTTAAAATATTTTCTTGTTACAAAATATGTGAGGTATCAGAGAGCTGTTGCCTGGGACATGCTGAAAGTTTATACTGATTTTATTGAAGCTAAAGAAAGGCGCAGGTATTTGCTTTATAATCCTTGGACATTTCACAAATACTTCATTGCTTTCATCTTTTCTGTTATATTGCCGATGTGCCCAGTGGCCTATTATTGATATACTAGATAGGTGCTGGGAAATATTTCTTATACTTTATCAGAACTTTCTAATCAGTTTCCTAATTATATAGGAGTAATGGGTTCTGTATATGTGCTATGCTCTACTTCTGTGTATTTTTTGGCTGAGTGTAATATGTGTACATACTTTGGGATGACATAGTAAATTAGTGGGTAATTATGCTTTTCTAGAGCTCATGGTTTTGGAAACAGGATCAGTCATCATCTGATTACCATGATTAAAAACATGCAAACATATAAGGACACGAGGGCACATTTGCAGAATGCATTTTGGGAGAGGTCAGCAGACCCATTGGTTGTGAAACTAATTGTGGTTAGATGCCTGCTTTTGCAATTTAAGAAATTTGGAAAAAGGGCAGCGTCTTTCTTATAACTCTCCTTGGAATATGCAATTTTGAACGGTGGCAAAATGATATCTTTCTGGCTGTTTGAGAGCATGTCTGGGAGTAGAAACCTCAAAATGTTGTTCGCCTATTAGCCAACAAAAAATAAAAATAGAGAAAAGGAAATATATCAGGAGTGGTTAAAGAGACCACGAGTACCTGGTTGTAGGTGAGTCTTTCAGATTTTTTCCTTTGCAAAAGAATAAATACTGTTGTCTTTTTTGTGAAGATTTTGGTTCGGTTGCAGTTGTGAAAAAAACCAGCCGATTTAATTCTTTCATTGTCTTGTAAATGATGCTTCTAGGATGATACAAAGGGAATCTCTTTTCCTGTTTGGCTTTTCATCCTTCACGTCTCCTTTTTTGTTTAACTAGTTTGTTTTCTGATTTGCTTAACTGTACAACCTTTGTTTTCTTTCCCTTTTTTACCCTGGCATGCTCCTGAGAAGTTTCTCATCCACTATATTCTGGTGATCAGGATTGAACGATTGGAATTGTTCGATGAGTTTGAAGAGTGGTACATGATGCAGGCAAGTCAAATCATTCCTGTTGAAAAAGAAAGTGGAAAGTGCCACAGATTCTTAATAAATGACAATGCGTGGTATTCTATGTGCATGGGGTTCAACCTAATTAGAACTAAGCTGTGTCTGCTTGAGAGTATCTGGGGAGTTGTGATTTATGTTCTGTTTGTCATAAATTCTGGTCTGGTTCTCTGTCATCATTGTTGATTTTGTCTGTCCTAATTTTTCTCCCTAACTCCTTTTTCTCAGGAGCACTACTGTGTGGCTTATGCAATCAACGATGCCATGGTATGTCTATACATGAAACTATTCCCAAACCCTCTTATCCCCAATCTGTTCTTCTATCCCTTGCAATGCCATTTTCCCTCATAACTCCAGATTTCGTTTTTCATGTTTTAAAATCTGAACGTGAAATGCTAGTGTATTTTAGTAGTAAAAGTTAACAATACATTCACTATTCCTTGGCATTCCAAATGAGTGGTATTGGTAAATCCGAGTAAATTTGAACCATGTTTCTTTTTCATGTGAAGTTAAGGCTTCTTTTCTTTTCCTTTTTTGAATTTGGAACACACACTGCTGCTCAAAACTTAAGTGATTTTGGACATGAAAAGGTTCAGTGTAAGAACAACCAATTAAGTGGAAAAGTATAGTCACACAGTAATCTCCTCCTCTCATTTGAATATGCCTGGATATGGATATTAAAACTCAATTCGCTTTTTCTGGTGATGCATATGCTTGGTGTTTGATGCCCTGGGAAGGATAAGTCTTGATATTCACATGATGGCTTACATTTGATGATGCAGGGATTCTTTGGGGATTTTGGTTTTACTAAGACCCAGCCGCACGTGATCAACTCTCCCTCAACAGTAGCATTGCCATGAACACACGAGGCCACAAGCCGGTAATTAGTGTCTAGATAAAAAGTCTCATAAGGTATCTGATGGCCTTTTGAGAATATGCCTCTATGCATATTATTTGTTTGGATTCCACAAGACAGATCCTTTTTTTTATTTGTGCTAGCTGTTTGGCAAAAAGAAATTGTGGTGGGACCTCACCTTACAGCACCAAAATGTGTCATATCAATCTATGGTGGGGTCTGTATCATGTGGAAAAATATATGCCCAGTTGTGTATGGTTGGTTGCTTTTTAATGTATTTTTCCTCGACTTCCCCTTTTCTTTTCCCTTCTCCTTATCCACTTGCTTGCCTTTATGTGTTTTATGTTTCTTTGGTGGATGATCAAGATAATAGTGGGTGCATCATCTTTTGAGAAAAAGAATGGACGACTTATAGATTGGTGGCGAGAAGCATAGAGGCTGAGTAGGTTTGAGGTAGAGATAATAATTAAAGTTATAGCACTTTTATTTATGGGAATTTGCTTCCCTTCTTGGTTTGGAGTTCCTTCACTACGAATGAATGGTGATGTTAGTTTTCTTGCACTAGGGAACAAAGGATGCCTAGTGATAAAATCAAACATGGTGATATAAGGATATATTATATCAAATCTGATTTTATACAAAGTGTTGCAATCTAAACATTGAACACCTGGTTGTAAGACTTGATCTGGCTTTACAGGTTATCTCAAGACTTGATCTGACTTGATCTGAATTGATGGAAAATAAAATAGTTTTGTTATTGATGGAAAATAAAATAGTTTTGTTAATTTAGGTCAACTTATTTAACTCATGATTTAGGTTTTGGAATCCATTGGGATTTTCACGAGTAATGGGGGATCAAGCATTTATAGAAATGGGGAGGGCTGGAGGCCTTAGAGACATACCTCAAGACTTATTTGAGCCTCCCAATTGAGAAACACTTCAAAAACTCTAGATAACCCCTCTCTCTTTTTTAATTGGTTAACAAACTCGATTTTGCTAGGTGATGGAAAAGAAGATTAACTAAAAAAAAGACTGTAGGATTTATTATATAGATTGCCTTTTGACTAACAGACAAATCAAGGCTCACCCTTATCCCTCCCAAGGATGGGGAACTTCGATGGCAAGTTTGTATCTTAAAATTTTATTTCCTGATTACTTGTTAAAGCCCCTGTTTTTCTCTTTTTTGCAGATCTAGTCCTTGTATTTTTTTTAATCACGAGTATCCTTTTTGGGGCAAGGAGCACGAAGGTATAGCCTTTCTACACTTCTGAGCAATCAAATTTGTATTCTCAACTTTGACGGAATAGAGAGTGATTCAGGTATGATAGTGATATTTTTAAAATACTTTTTATTTAGAAATATATTAGAGTAATTTTTTTTATTTTTTAAAAATTATTTTTGATATTAATATATTAAAACTATAAAAAAATTAATTTTTTTAAAAAATATTATTTGGAACGCAAATGAGGTCGTAAACTACCTAGTACTTGTATTTAAATGTACATACTGAAATAAAAGGGTTGCCCAATGCACCGACTGTATAGATAGATGGATGTAAAGGCCTTACTAAAATACTATATAACCTTCTCGAGCCGGGTCTGAAAAAATGTTCCACGTTGGTTTGCTTTTTGAATGAAAACAGTACTATCATTTTCTTTGGATTGCTGCCAACCCTAAATCTGTTTGTTTTCGACTTTTTGTAGTCATCCTGGACGCTGTTAATTACACCGCTGGGGAAATTATTTACTTGCCGCAGCTTTTACACTTCTCTGTTTGCAATTTGGAGCAGCAAATGTGGGCTGTGGGCTGTTTTTACCGTTAAAAAAATATATTAGAAAAGTACTTGAACCTGGCCGTCTTACAGGGTATTATTTTCAAGGAAAGAACAGTACTAATCTTCTGCTTTGAAATATGTGCACTGTGAACTTCCTACCTCGACAGAGCTCAGTCATGGCATCTTGGTTTGGATTCAATAACAAATTTAGGAGACAGAGAAAGGGTTTGGACAATTCGGTCTCTAGCCTTGATTATCGCAGCCCACACCAATTAAGCAGAGCGAAAAGGTGGAAAAACCTTGGGAGAGAAGCTGCCTGAAGAAAAGAATAAAAAGGGAATATCTTGAAAGAAACATTTAAGCTCTTGAAGAATCAGATGCTGACCTAAATAGAATTGGGGTCTGAAAAGGATTGGGAAAAGCCCAGAATACAAACCCTAAGAGAGCAACTTTCAAACCGTCAATTCTTCCATGTAGTGCTTGCAAACCCTAGGCAAGTGCGCAGGACACTGTGTAAAGATGAGGTCCAAGGATGACAAATCGAAAGCAAAAAACTTTCCTTTGAAAGAAGATAAATAATAAAAAGAAGGGAAAAGATGGTTGGGTCCAGCAAGGCTACTAAGACCATGGGGATAGAAAAAACACAATCCTTTCACCGTTTTCAATCTCTGCCTTTCCCTCACACAACAGGTATCCTTTTCACCCCCTACTTTTTTTTCCCGACTCTCTCTACCTTTCCATGCTTTGCATTTGCTTTTAAATAATCATTTTATAACAATCAACCCTAGTTAGATCACTATTCAAAGCAGTGATTTAACTACATTGTATAACACCGTAAGTAATAATTTTTATTACTTTGATCCAGTTTTGAGTTTTTATATTTCAATATTAATTATCTGATTCCGGTTTAATCGGCCTTTTAAAAAGTATTTTTTGTATGAAAAAAAATTAAATTAATGTTTTAAAATGTTTTTTTTAATGATTATGATGTGATGATAATGAAATTAAAAAAATATCATTTTAATTGAAATTTCTTCAAATAAAAACATTATGCACTATATTATCAAACACATTAAGGTATTGTTTGGTTACTGTCATGGGACAGAAGAGATAGAGATAATGGAGATAAAAACGTGTTTGGTTGAAGAGATAGAGACATGAACATAAAAATAAATCCGTCTTTGAGATAATTTTAGAGTGAATTTCTGTATATCTAAAATATAAGATGCAAAATAGACATATCTCCAAAGATAATATATTTTTTTATTTTTTATTCCTAAAATATCTTTGTAAAAAACTATAAATTCCAAAATTATCTAACTAGGTCATACAAGGATAAAAATAGTTATTATCAAAGTTTTAAAACCGAACTCAATGGTTGATCCGGAGCAAAGCTCATGTCACCGGTCGAGGTTCGGGTCATGGGTCGGGTTGACCCGTGCCAGCGTAAGAATAAAAATGATTATTATTATAGTTTTAAAACCCAATTTGGGGGTCAAACCAGGGCAATGTGTGGGTCACGAGTGGGTTGACCATTTACCCGGGTCAACATAAGGACAAAAATAGTTATTATCATAGTTTTAAAATCCGATTTGGGGGTCGACCGGGATAAGGCTTGGGTCAAGTGTTAGGAGGGTCAACTCGGGTTGATGTAAAATAAAAATAGTTATTATCATAGTTTTAAAACTTGATTTGGAGGTCAACCAAGGGCAAGGGTTGGGTCACGAACTAGGAGAGCTGACTTGGGTTAATGTAAGAATAAAAGTTGTTATTATCATAGTTTTAAGACCTGGTTTTGAGTTTGACAAGAGCAAGGCCCAGGTCAAGAGTTGAGAGGGTTAGCAGGTGGATAAAAATAGTTCTTATTATAGTTTTAAAATTCAACTCAAGAGTCGATATGAGGTAAGGTTCGGGTCACGGGTTGGGAGGGCCGACTGAGCAAATCCAATTTTTTTCTAAAAAAAATCAAAGTAACCTTTTTTTGACCATTTATTTTTCAAAAAAGTCAATGAGTTTTTGACCCGTATTTTATTTCAGGTTGACTTGGATTTTTTATCGGGTCAGGTCGAGTTAATCATTCCTCTATTTTTCTTAAACCGGACCAGTCCAGGCTATGTGTCAACTCATTAAGTCACTCCTGATTTTATATTTAAGGTTGCTATAATATTATTAATCTCAACACTCAATATAAACTAAAGTAAAAATAATAATTTATAATTACTTTCTTAAATATGTAAGTTTGATAACAATATATATTAAATGTAAAATAGACTTTTATTTTATTTTATTCTATCTTATCCACCATAACCAAACAAAATATAAAGACATTTACTTTGTCTTGTATTTCAGTAACAAACATAATTATGTTATTGTCTTCTTTTTTGTCCTGTCTCTATTGTTTTTGTCTTTTTTATCTCGGGATAGTAACCAAATGCTACCTAAGTGTTTGTGGAGATGTCCATTGTGAAAAAGATTTTTTTAGTTAGATCTTAAACGAGTTTTCACATTATAAAGATTTGTGTTAGGGAGAAATTGCTTTTTTAGCATATTGTTTTGAATCCAAAATTAAAATGGTAAGGTTGAAAAAACTCGTGTATAGTATGTATGTAAATCGTAACTAACACTGTATGTATTCATTCGAAGTAATAATAAATTCATAATAAAAAGGAAATTACAAAAAAAAAAAAAAAACTAAAAGGGTCAACCTTTTCTTGTAACATGGTAGGAGAAACATTATGGATTCAAGTAGTGTATTGACTATTTTATCCTTCAATGCATTGAAAACTTGGTCTTTTAATTCAATATTTAATGGTATTTTAGGTTTTGATTCTAAGTGTTTTGGTTTTAAATTTTTATTATTGGCACATTTATTAAATTTTAACTTGTTTTTTATTTTATTATTAGATTTATAATTTTGATTTTTTTCAATTTCATTACTCGAGTTTGCTGGTATTTTTTTTGTTTATTGATTTTATCTTTATCGTTTGGATTTTTGAGAATTGACGCTCTCTTTTTATGATATGAAGCCGTTAATATTTTTTCTTTTTAAAATATAGTTATAACGTTTTATCATTGCTTTTTTACGTTTTAAGAAAATCAGGCTCACCCAATCGCCAGCAAGCTGTCTAGTTGATACTATATTCATTTTTCTTGCCGTAACAATTAATATTCTGGCTATATCGATTGCTTGTGAAGAAAATGAGAGTGTGCTTGAGACGTTGCTTGTAAGAAATTTTGTATTGTTCGGATTATATTTCAAGCTTTTAAAAATCTTTTTCTCCGTTGGAGATGCTTGTAATAATCAAAATTACCAATAAAAGAAAGAACATAATCATGGTTTTGTGAGAAACTTTCTCATTAATGGTTGGCCCATTCTACTAAATACCTAATAATTCAATTTCACGACCCCCCTCCCTTCCCTTTGATAGAGTTAATACTTAATTGACCAATCATGGAAATTTATCAAAATATTATGTAAAATAATGACGCGTTAGAAAAAAAATCAAATTAATAATTCAAGAAAGATCCAAGAAATAAAAAAAGGATATGATTTCCAAGATGAATAGGGGAAATTAAAACAAGTTTTTTTCTCGAAATAAATGTGCAAGGATTAAGTATCAGAGTTTAGAATTTTTATTTTTATTTTTATATTTAGTATTATTAGGGGTTTTTTTTTTATATATTTATAGGTAATATTATTTTATTTTATTTTCTTATTCAATATTATAATAATTCTTTAGTTTTTTTAATACAGGATGGAGATAAATAAAAATCTAATATTTCAAGCGTCTTTTTGTAATTATGATGATCTTATTTTTTTAAGATTTTAATCTACAATAAACCTTGTTGATTTTTAAAAATTTTAATATGTAACAAACTCATTTAATTTTTATAATCTTGACTTGTAATAAACTTGTTATAATTTTCTTTTCATCACATAAAGTAACCATCTAAATATAAATAAAAAAAAAAAAAAAAAAATAACTATAATAATTGCTTAATAATAAATTAACAAGGCCCACACAATTTGACAAAAGATCCCCACCCCCGAAACCCCCATGCCCTCTGCCTTAGCTAGCAAAAAACAAAAAACAAAAAAAACAAAACAAAAAACACCCCTCCCCTTTTCCTACACTATTCCTTATTATATTACCAATATTAATAAACAATCACTTACCACTAATCTAACATTATTAATTTATTATATCACTAATTACTTCTCCTTTCTAGCATTGGATTTAATGATTAATGAATTTGTTATTCAAATTATCATGTCAAGTTCCCAACAACAAATCTTAAATACATTATGCTGATAAAAAAAATAATTTCGTTTGAAATAGATATAAATATATTTTTTATTATCAAAGAAAAAAATAAGAAAAATCTTTGATATCAAATAAAAAACTATTAATTTTTAAATATTTCGAATAAAATTTATTTTTACTTTACAAAAACTAATCCAACAATCTTTTAATATTTATATATATTATAATAAGTTAATTACAATGAATAAACAAATAAAAAAACAGAGAAAATATAGGAGATGGGGACAGAAACAGCAAACAGTCCAATGAACACCTCCTATAACACCTCACTCTCCTGCCCTCCGCTCTCACTCTCTTACAAAGAATTCAGGCGCCACCACCTGATACGCGCCACCCACCTACATACGCGTCACCGCTAGTATTCTCTACTTCACCATTAGTACTTCCTCTTGTTTCTGAACATGGGCTGCACGGCCTCGAAGCTAGACAACGAGGACACAGTACGGCGGTGCAAGGAGCGCCGCCGCCTAATGAAAGAAGCAGTCTACGCCCGCCACCACTTAGCTGCTGCACACGCAGACTACTGCCGTTCACTCCGAGTCACTGGCTCAGCTCTATCCAATTTCGCAGCTGGTGAATCCCTCTCTGTTTCTGACCAAACCCCTGTTGTTATCCTCCACCCTCCTACAGCAACCAGCCCAACTCCTCCTAGCAATCCTATCCCTCCACGTGTACCACCTTCCCCTTCCCCCTCCCTCCACCCTCCACCACCTCCTCCTCCATTTTCTCCTTCTATAGCTAGCTCTAAACCTCCACATATTCTTTCTTCTTCAAATATTCACTCTAAGTCTAACCGCCACCGCCGCGTCAAGCCTCAGAAGCTTCCTCATATTCTTTCAGAATCAAGCCCTTCAGTCTCTCCGAAATCGAATTATGATTATCCAACTGCTTTTCAAAATCATTCAACTTATTCTACAACGCCTTCTCAAGCTTCTTCTGTATGGAACTGGGAAAATTTCTACCCTCCTTCCCCTCCAGACTCAGAATTCTTCGCTCGAAAAGCCAACCACAACCAACAGCAACAGCATCCCCATTTAGATACTGATGATGGGTCGTCATCAGATGCAGATGAGGATGTTGCAACAGAGAGATTCTCAGAGTATGACTTCTTTAACGAAAAGCAATACACACAGCATAAGAAGCAGCAGCAACAAAATTATAGCGAGACGGAGCAAGAGGAAGTTCAATGCAGTGAATGGGGAGATCATGATCATCTCAGCAACTCAACAACATCATCGGATGAGGATAATGATACTGAGTCCAGATCCGAGATCGGAACCCGGTCCAATTTCGGGCCAGTCAAGCACCCTTCGCAGCAACAACCACATCCACAACAATATGATAATGCTTTTGGTAAGTTGGATAACAAGTCTGAGGCGGGATCCTCGACGACCAGTTACAGGACTGGAGAGGTTTCTAATATGAAAATGGTTGTCAGACATAAGGATTTGAATGAGATTGTTGGGGCTATCAAGGAGAATTTTGACAAGGCGGCTGCTGCTGGAGATCAGGTTTCGGAGATGCTTGAGATCGGTAGAGCTCAGCTTGATAGAAGTTTCCGGCAATTGAAGAGTAAATTTCAAATTTTTCTCAAGGGCTTCTTTTCTTCTACATTTTGTTGAATTGTTCAGTATTTTAGAGTTGATCTTGATTATAATATAATATTGGGTTTTTGTTTAATTGCTGCAGAGACTGTGTATCATTCGAGTAGTGTTTTGAGCAACTTAAGCTCGAGTTGGACTTCAAAGCCACCGTTGGCCGTGAAGTATCGACTCGATACCGGTTCACTGATTGAACCTGGTGGTCCAAGAAGTCTTTGTTCAACCGTAGAACGGTTGTTGGCCTGGGAGAAGAAACTCTACGACGAAGTTAAGGTAAGTTTTGCACCACAAATCGAATGGCTGTGGTTTTTGTCTGAAAAATTAGAAGTACTCTTTTACAATTATTTTTTTTTATCATTTTTTCATCTCTCCCTCTTAATTTACCTTACCAGATTGATGTTTTTGGGGTTAAAAAGGGTGTTGGATTGAGTAGGAAATGCGCTTGTGAGATCAGCGTTAGTCCACCGCAGTTTTTGACTACGATGACCCAACTTGGCCCATTCTCGTCGGTCTCTGTTTGATTTGCTTGATTGCTGTCTGTGTTTTGTTTTAATTATATATTTGAAAGTGTTGAGTGTTTTGTTTTAATTAAAGATATGAAAATATCCTGATAATTAATATATATTACAGTTTTGACATAATTTACAAAAAAATATTGGTTAAAAAAAACTATAATTTTTAGTTTTTTTTTCCAAGTAGATAAAAACTATTTCAGTGCAGAATACATGCAAGTTGTTTTTTCTGCAAAAATATCCCCTACCAATCTTAATTATGTGATGGATAGCATCATTCATGGTGGTTAGAAAATTGATATATTTTTTTAAATAAGCACAATTAATTAAAAATAATAACAAAATAGCATAGTTAAAAATCATGTTTTATAATTATGTATAAATTGTGTTATTTTATATGGATATGTATAAATTGTGTTATTTCATTAATTTTTTTAATTGTACTGTTTTATCAATTTTTTTTAAAAAAATTGCCAAAAACCAAAAATAGCTAGAAAATTTCTAGCACTAGCGACGGTTGATGCGATTGATGTATCCGGATTATACCTGTGAAAGCACACGGGTCAGAGCCTGCATGTTGAAGTTTATATGTAGGAAAGAGGACATGAACCGTCTAAAAAGGTGTTATATCAGGATTATCCCAGCTATTAACAGTTTTTGGATGGTTTGTCATTTTCCTTGAATTACCTGTCTATTGCTTTCATTGTTTTGTTAATGGCTGGAATGCCCTTGACAACCTGTCAGAAGGACAAGGACTAGTGTTGTTTTCTCCAGGAACATGTTAGTGGTCGGTCCACCTAAGAGGGCGCTTTTTTCCCGTCAAGTTGATGCATTTATTGTGCATTATTGCATCTGAATTTTAGTGTCCAGTTGTGTTAGGATTATGTGTTGATGAGTGCTAATGCATAGAACAATTTGGTAATGTGCTTTTGTAGGATAGAGAAGGTGTTAAAATTGAGCATGAGAAGAAGCTGTCGACTCTACAAAGTCAGGAATACAAGGGGGATGAAGCAAAGCTAGACAAGACCAAAGCTGCAATAACAAGACTGCAATCTCTGATTATTGTTACATCTCAGGCTGTTTCTACCACCTCAACGGCCATTATTGGACTTAGAGACAGTGATCTTGTTCCTCAGCTAGTTGAACTCTGTCATGGGTATGCCATTTCATTTTTCAGCTTTTATGAGTAAGTTATGTTTATGCACAAATATGAGATCAATCTGCATCAACAATTTGTGGTGGTTGTGAGGCCGCATAGCTTTAATCGTAATACTGTCCAGTTTCTTGCCCAGGTCAAAATCTTTAAACTATTGCTATAATCAAGAACCATTTCTAAGCAAAGCCGCTAGTACATTCTCAAAAGAGGCATTTTCTACCTGTATATTTCGATTTGAAGAATGTGCCTCTCCCTAGTTGATCTGGTTTCATACTACTGAATTAAATCCTGACTTTCATGATCTAATATCCTCGCTTGAGATAAGACCTTTGCAGCTTGCCTTGGTAGGTGAAGCATTATATGGGGTAGCACTGCTATGCCTGTTGCTTCATCCAGTCTGTATCCACATGTGCATTGCCCTCCTTGACTGCCCATTGCTAAACTACCTCTCAAAATCAGGCAGTGGCCCCAACCCTAGACCTCCCAGTGATTTTGTTTCATCTGATTGGTGGGGCCTTTTGAGGTTAAAGTATGGGTGGAAAGTTTGGTGGAAGGGACTTAAGTATGATATGACCCACCCTGCTGGATTGGTAACCTCTTTTCTTGATGTGGTAAACTCAACAACCATTTATTGCTAGGCTTGTTCTTCTTATGTCATCATTTATCCATCGAATCTATTGACCTTCTGTTTGAGAAGAAATGTTTAAGATTGTAATTGTTTTTTAAAATATTTTTTATATAGAAATATATTAAAATAATATTTTTTTTATTTTTAAAAAATTATTTTTGAGATTAGGATATCAAAACGATTTAAAATATATATAAAAAAATTAATTTTTTTAGTAAAAACAAATTTAAATTTTGTAAATATACGGGTTGGTTTTTCCAATCGCTCTCTCTTAAGGGCTACTCTAGTGTTGCGTGTACACATGTCACGGCATTATCAGTGCTTTGGTTACTCGATCATGTTTATCATGTTTTGGAATATTTGACCATTGTCCTAGATTAGGCTACTGTAGATTATGACATCCATTTTACGACATCTGAGGGTTTATTTTACACGTTTGTAGCTTCCAGCTACCTTACAAGGCCTTATGATTGATGGTAACTCGGTGATGCTAGCTTGTGGTCTGCTGTGGCATGTAGAGAAATCGGATTAAAGAACTAGCAGGCACCATTATTGTCCATTAAAAGACTGAATATGCTTCTGCCATGTATGGAGGCACTTTAGAACCCAGATGTGACTTGACAGTCATAATCTGATCAGATATATTTGAGAAACATCATCTGCACCATGCCTCTATGGCACCCTGGTGTCTTTGTGATTTGAATGATGAAATTGTGGGCTGCTAAAATGACATCCATCTAGACTGGTATATTTATGGATCTGATTTGAATGCAGGTTCATGTACATGTGGAAGTCAATGCATCAATACCATGAAGTTCAGAACCACATTGTGCAGCAAGTCCGTGGCCTTGTGAACCAATCAGCCAAGGGTGATTCAACTTCTGAATTGCACAAGCAGGCTACACGTGACCTTGAATCAGCTGTTTCTGCTTGGCACTCCAGTTTCTGCCACCTGATAAAGTTCCAACGGGACTTTATTCAATCCATCCATGGCTGGTTCAAGCTCACCCTTATTCCTGTAAGCAATGACAACATGAATGCCAACATGGAACCCTCTGATGTATATGCCTTCTGTGATGAGTGGAAGCTTGCCCTTGACCGTGTCCCTGACACAGTAGCTTCTGAAGCCATCAAGAGCTTTATCAATGTTGTTCATGTGATATCTACAAAACAAACTGAAGAGCTCAAGATTAGAAAGCGAACAGATACTGCATCAAAGGAGCTGGAAAAGAAGGCTTCCTCTCTTCGCAGCTTAGAAAGAAAGTTCTACCACTCATACTCCATGGTTGGCATTGGACCTCCTGATACTGGTGGATCTGATAATGGACAGTTTTTGGATGCTCGTGATCCACTGGCTGAAAAGAAATCAGAGCTTGTAGCCTGTCAGAGGCGTGTGGAAGATGAAATGCTGAGGCATGCTAAGGCAGTAGAGGTGACAAGAGCAATGACACTAAATAACCTTCAGACAGGCCTCCCTGGAGTTTTTCAGGCATTGACCAGTTTTTCTTCCTTGTTTATGGAGGCACTTCAATTGGTATGCAACCGTTCCTACGCCATCAAATAGCATGCATAATTTTTCTACTTGGATCTTCGCGTTAAGCTGGAATTTCATAAGGGCTGGGAATTTTTTGGCTGTGAGCTCTTACGATTATTGTCATTATTTTCTTGGGGGGGTTTTTGACATGTAAATATATGGAACTTTTTTGCGGTTTGGTCATCCTTCTAAGTTTAAAGAGAGTGAAATGTCTCTCTGTACAGGAATTTGCTTGGATTGTAGTATCAGGGTTTCACAATTTCAGCGTGATTAATAAATTAATACTTCTTTTTCCTCATGATTTTTGCTTTCACTGTTCTAGCTCCTTGGCATTCGTTACTTTGTAATGTGGAATCTATTATATCTTGACCGCTAACCTTCTACGAAAAAAACTTGAATTACCAATTATCTTAACAATTTGGATAATGAATTTTTAAAAATTTTAGAGAATGAGTAATTTGGAGAATTACCTGTAAACAGGAGGAAAAAAAAATCGGGCATCTCAAATTACTTGAATTATATTTTTAATTTATTTTTAAATTTTTGAAATTAATGTGCTTGTGATTTTCCTTAAATCTAATTTTGGAGAGTCAAAACTTTTCTAGGATCTAATCTTATTTGTCCAGTTAATTAAGAATTTTAGAGGAATTTTGGCTAAACAATTAGTGGGTTCAAGATTCAGGTTATCCAAATTATCCGAAATATAAATAAGATAAAATGTAATTCAAAAAATTAAAACTTATTTTAAGTCAGAGAATTTACATAAAAAAATAAAATTCGGATAATTCAAAAAACTATCTGAAATAGCTCCTTTTTATCCAATACTTACCTCTACCAGCTCATGAGCACACTTTTTAATGGAGGACATGCTTAAAATCAGTTGAAAATAGACTTTATAATAATAATGTATAAAAATTGGTTAAAATATTTAAAGTATTAGAATTCTTAAACCCTAAAATTACAGCTGCAACTGTAAGTAAATAAAGAGAAAACTCTATATTTTCTGAAAAGTTTATGATTCAATAATTTACCAAAAAAAAAAATAACACACCCGACCTAACAAAAAAAAAATAAAGTCAAATAAAAAGAGTGATTAAAATTCAAAATTAATAAGAAAAATAATTGAAAAAAACAAGATTTTCTAGATCTAATTTGAAGATCTTCCGGACCTAGCTGGTTACAGCAAACCACCCTCTTATAAAATTAAGTCTGGCAAAATATGAACACGATGCAACAATCAAATATAAAGCCAGGCTACATGTTCTGACTTGTAACACATTTGATGTCATCTAATCATTGAAATGAAATAAAAATATATACTAATTTGAAATTGTTTCTCAGAAGAATCCCTTTTCCATTCAAATCCAGTGATGCAAGGCAATTAAAAAATAAAGTGAAAAAAAAAAGGAAGACAAAGTGGTTTAGATTTGAGAATCCCATGCACGTTATACAGCTTCATTGCAGAAATCTAATTAAATTAACTTATAATTTTAGCTTTTTAAAGCCAATGATCTTACATTTCACCGGCAAGCAATAAACCTAACGAATAATAATATAATTGAACAGCCAGTTTAGTGGTCAGGTCCTCACTCATTCACTGAACAGTTCAGTCCGCAACATATATTATATATATAGCATTCTGCACTGACGATGTTGCTTGTTGAAAAGCAAACCTCGGTCATCTTCTCCAACTACAATTATTAGATTATTTACCTTCTGGGAAAAAAAATCCAGTTACTTTATGTATTTTCTTACCTTGGATCTGAAGCCCTCTGCACGTCTTCTTTGTATAACAGCAAGAATCAGATCCTACCAAGCACTTGATGTCTGTTATGGAATCAAATGCTTGCTAACTTGCTTGACTTAAATAATCCTGTTGCTGGACTAGAAGATGATGGGGTGGGTTAAAAATATGGAAAGATTGGAAAAAATGGCCGTCTTTAATCCAAGTCATGTTACTTTACCAATTCTGACTCGTTATCCGATGCCTGGCAGCAGTAACAAGAACATATTAGCTGGAAACAGCTGAGGAGATGATTGAGATCTTCGGGTGACCTTATAAGCCAATATACCTCAAGGTTTTTCTTTTCTTTTTCTTTACTTTTTATAATATTCA
>Ga0307515_10008648_pt1 | contig 19809 bp, 18 predicted proteins | sample 17_EM_MG_FD_194513 | JGI IMG/M metagenome (GOLD analysis project Ga0307515, IMG submission 194513) | Populus trichocarpa ectomycorrhiza microbial communities from riparian zone in the Pacific Northwest, United States - 17_EM | ecosystem: Host-associated > Plants > Roots > Unclassified | place... | reverse complement strand
AGCGAGCGGTGCCGGCAAACATATTCGCTTCGACGGAGAGATCGAGGGCGCTAACTTTGGATTCTCGAATGAAGAAGGCACAGTCGCCGCGGAAAAGGTCGCAGCCTCTCTGAGAGTTAAAGGCACACGCTCCGGCAAGACGCTGTCCATCGATGTGCGTGCGCTCGGCTCGAGCGGTCAGGCACTTGCCGGACCGGTGCTGTTGGACTTCGGCACGAATCCTTTGAATCTGCAATTCAAAGGCGCACTGCAGGATCGCAACCTCGAGATCGATTCGCTCTCCATCGAGCAGAAAAACCTGTTGCAGGCTCGCGCCAACGGCCGCGCCACGTTGGGCGGCGACGCACCGATGCTCGAGCAAGCGCATGTAGAGATGGAGCGGCTTCAGTTTCCGGCGGCTTACACAAGCCTTGCGCAACTCACGCTCGCCACGACCGACTTCGGTCAGTTGAAAACATCCGGCACGGCAAGTGGCGTTTTGGATATCGAAAAGAATCGGCCGAAGCGCGTCGCACTGCAACTCGACGGCATCGAGCTGGACGACGTGAAAGGAAAATTTTCGATGGCCGATGTGCGCGGCGACGTGCACTGGGCCGAGGATTCGAATGCCCAGGTTCCCGCGTCTTTCTTGAGCTGGAGTCGCGGCAGTGCATACGGCCTCAGCGGCGGCAGCGCGCGAATCGACTTTCGCGCCCAGGCCTTTGACGTTGTGCTGACTCGAGAATCACGCCTACCGATCTTCGACGGCGCCATTCTCATCAGATCACTCGTGCTCCGTTCCCTCGGTCAGCCGAATACGGAGATGAAGTTCGACGCCCAGATCGAGCCCATCAGCATGCCGCTGGTGAGCAAAGCCTTTGGTTGGCCCGAGCTGCAAGGCGCCATCTCGGGGCGCGTACCGGGCTTGTCATTTCGCAACAAGGAGTTGACGGTGGAAGGCGATCTTTCCGCCGCCGTGTTCGATGGCACTATCGTCGGCCGGAATTTTCGACTTCGTGATCCGCTCGGGCCTTGGCCTCGATTGTTCGCGGACGTCACGGCACGCAGCTTGGATCTCGACCTGGTCACTCGCGCGTTTCCCATCGGCAATATCACGGGGCGCTTGGACACCGACATCCAGGGCCTCGAGCTCTTCAACTGGTCGCCGGTCGCATTCGATGCAAAGCTGTACACCACTCCAGGCGATCGCTCTAAACACCTCATCTCGCAGAAAGCGGTCACGAGCATTTCGAACGTCGGTGGAGGGGGCGGCGGCGTGACGGCCGCGTTGCAATCCGGCGTACTCAGATTCTTTGATGACTTTCGCTACGATCGCATCGGACTCGCCTGCCGCCTGCGAAACGATGTGTGCACGATGGCCGGCGTCGAACCGGCGGGAATGGGGTATTACATCGTGAAAGGCAAAGGCTTGCCGCGCATCGACATCATCGGCAATCAAGGCCGTGTGGATTGGCCGCGGCTAGTCTCGCAAATCGAGGCGGGCATGCGCAGCAACGTCATTGTGCAGTGAAGCTCAGTCGACAACCCACCCGAGCGTCGACATTGTTAAACTGCGCGGCAGTTCAGTGTTGGTTCATGCGCGGCCGCCACAATGGGCGCCGTGCCTCGCCGCAGCTTCGTTGCCGCGCGAGAGCGCCTTAGGAGAACTAGACGATGCGCCGCGTACTGCCGTTCAAATTGCTGCTGGCCGTTCTGTTGGCCGCGTGCGTCACGGTCAATGTGTACTTTCCCGCGGCCGCCGCGGAGAAAGCGGCGGATCAGATCATCGACGCCGTGACAGGCCAACAGAATCAGACCCCGCAACCGTCGAAGCCGCAGTCGTCCATAAGCGGTCCGGCGGATCGTTCGCTCAACGCGCCGGCTAAACCCCGCGTCGCCTCCGTGAGCTCCCATGAGGATGGGCACTCCATCGTCCGCGTCGCCTTTGGGCGAGCGATGGATCTGCTCATCCCGACCGCGAACGCGCAAGCGAACGCCAACTTGGAGATCTCCACACCGGAGATTCGTGCCGTAACGGGCTCAATGCAGCAGCGCTTCGGCGACCTGAAGAAATATTTTGATTCGGGTGTGCTCGGCCTCACGGCAGATGGGCTCGTGGATCTGCGAGATCAAAACGCCGTGCCGCTGGCGGAGCGCGCCACGGTCAAACGCTTGGTGTCTGAAGACAATAAAGACCGGGCTACGCTGTACTCGGAAATCGCTAAGGCGAATGGCCACCCGGAATGGGAAGGCGAGATTCGCCGCATCTTCGCGCGTCGTTGGGTCGAGCGCGGCGCGCAGCCGGGCTGGTTCTATCAGGACTCGGACAGTAGCTGGAAGAAGAAGTAAGGTCGGCGCGCGACCGGCGCGCCCCTCTTAGTCTCGAATGCCGTCACCGCGGTTCATCATGATCAGAGCCGCGGCGTACATCACCACAAGAAACACGACCATGATGCTGAACGCCACACCCACGTTCACGTCCGAAACGCCGAGAAACCCGTAACGGAAAGCGTTCACCATGTGCAGGATGGGGTTCGCGAAAGAGACCTTCTGCGCCCATTCCGGCAGCAGCGACACCGAGTAAAAGACACCGCCGAAATAGGTGAGCGGCGTCAGCACAAACGCGGGAATCCAGTTCACTTGGTCGAAGTTCTTCGCGAGCATGGCGTTGATGAAGCCGCCCAGCGAAAACACGAGCGAAGTCAGTAACACGGCGGCGAGGATGATCGCCATGTGATGGATGTGGAGGTGAGTGAACAAGAGCGTCACCGTCGTCACCACGATGCCGACCAGCAACCCTCTCACGACGCCGCCGGTAACGTAGCCAAGCACAATGATCCAGTTCGGCAACGGCGAGACGAGCAACTCTTCGACATGCTTGCCGAACTTCGCACCGAAGAAAGAGGCAACGACATTCGCGTACGAGTTGGTGATGACGGACATCATGATGAGTCCGGGCGCGATGTACTGCATGTAGTCGAAGCCGCCCATCTCGCCGACGCGCCGGCCGATGAGGCTACCGAAAATCACGAAGTACAAAGTCGCAGTCACAGCCGACGGAACAAGCGTCTGGCCCCAGATGCGGATAATGCGGTTGTACTCGCGGATCACGATCGTCTTGAAGCCGATCCAACGCGTGGCCGCGAGATCCGTCGCCGGCGCGACAACATCCGGCGTCGTAGTCGGCACGGTGCTCATGAGAGGCGGCCCTGCGCAGCGACGGGAGCGGGGGTGGGGGCCGGAGCGTTTCTTCCTTCGACTAAGCGCATGAAAATCTCTTCAAGACGATTAACCTTGTTGCGCATGCTCAGCACTTCAATGCCCAGAGCCGTCAGCCGCGCAAAGATCTCATTGAGACTTTGCTCCTTGGTCACTTCGATCTCGAGCGTGTGATCGTCCTCGAGACGCGTGATATAGCCTTCGAGCTTAGGCGCGCGATCGAGCGAGTTGCGTAGGTTCAGTACGAAAGTTTCGGTTTGCAGTCTGCGCAACAGACTGCTCATGCGGTCGCGCTCCGTGATGTGCCCACGATCGATGATCGCGATGTTGCGGCAGAGCGTTTCCGCTTCTTCGAGATAGTGCGTTGTGAGAATGATGGTCGTGCCGCGCTCATTGGTCTCGCGCAGGAAATCCCACATCTGCCGGCGAATCTCGATGTCCACGCCTGCGGTCGGCTCGTCGAGAATCAATAATCTCGGCTCGTGCATCAGCGCACGCGCGATCATGAGGCGCCGCTTCATGCCACCCGACAGCCCGCGAGCCATGGCATTGCGCTTATCCCAAAGATTGAGCTGCTTCAGATAGCGCTCCGCGCGTTCACGCGCGATCGGGCGCTCGATGCCGTAAAACCCCGCCTGATTGACGACGATGGTCAACGGCGTTTCGAACATGTTGAAGTTCAGCTCTTGCGGCACGACACCTATGCAGGACTTCGCCGCTTCGAGTTGATGATCGATATCGTGACCGAAGACACTGATCTGTCCGCTGCTTTTATTAACAAGCGACGTAACGATGCTGATCAGAGTGGTTTTGCCTGCGCCATTCGGCCCAAGCAAGGCAAAAAAATCTCCCTGCTCGACATCGAGGTCGAGGCCTTTGAGAGCCTCGACCCCATTTTTGTAAGTCTTCGTGAGTCCTTTGACGGAGAGCGCGTACATGCGCTCGAGGGTAGCACGGTCGCGCCGAAGGGCGTTGCGCCCAAAAGAGAGAGGCGCTACGTGATGAACAAGCTGCTCATTTGCGCTGAGATGGAGGCAGCTCGCCCGGCCTCGGAGATGCAGCGGGCGTCAGAGGACGTGTCACTGGAACATCCGGTCGTGGAGGAAACGCCGCAGACGAGTGCTGTTGTGCCAATGGTTTCACTGGCGGCTGCGGTCTCGATGGCATAGTGGGTTGACGCGAAGGCGGAGACAACGTCGGCTTAGACCCTTGCATAGCCGCAACCGGAGCGCGCGCGGCAGGCGCGGGCGCGGCCGTCTGAGGTTGTGCTAGGGATTTCGAAAGATCCGTCGTCGGTAAGCCTTCGATGGTCTTAGTGTCTTTCGGGGCAAAGACTTCGAGCGACAAAGCGAATGTGCGCTGCTCGGCAGGCAGCAGCGCCCCAACACCAACTACTTGTCGCGATATCTCTTCACCGCGTCCGTTGCGGACAGCGAGAACGATCGAATACTCCCACGGGTCTCCCGTGGGAGGATGGCGAATCGTTCCTTCGACTCGCAGCGGAGACGCGGCAACGCCCGGGCGTTGGCCCGCCGTCGCAGGATCGAACCTGAGATGGTGGCCACAGCCGGGGCAGATCGCCGAGCTATCAAGAATGGTGGCTTTGCAATGCGGGCACGAACGAGTCTTTCCCGGATTTGCGATGCGCACCTGGCTCATGAAATGCGGCCGTCAACCTTGGCGCCGAACGACTTCGCCGCTTTGTCTTCCCAACCGAACTCGACCTGACCGCGCATACGCGATCCAGCGGCAACGGCCAACGAGCCCGCCTTCACATCACCGGCGATTACGCCAGTCTCGAGCAATTCGACGCGCGAAGCGCCGTCGATGTTTCCCTGAAGCTCGCCACCGACGACAACCACATTCGCACGCACCTGACCGGTAATACGCGCTCCGGCTTCGATGGTGAGATTGCCTTGAACATGCACGTCGCCTTTGAAATTTCCGGCGATGCGCACATGGCCGGCGCCTTCGATCTTGCCTTCGATTTGCAGGTCCGCGGAGATTACCGACTCGCGCAGTTCAGCACGCGGTACTGCGCCCACTCGGCGCGCAAGATCCGGGGTCATTTGCGTAACGGAAGCCGACGCATCCGGCTCGCGCATCGGCGGAGCCTTCGGTGTCGGGGCCGGCGAGGGAGAAGCTGCAGCAGGTTCTTTCCAGAGCGCCATGATCGATCCTCTCGGTTTACGGGCTCACGCCCGAGGTTTGTCCAAACCAATCCATCAACAGGGTCACCGTTGGCTGATAGCCGTTGCGAAGGAATCACTGCCGTGTGAGCAAGGATTTTTTCACCCAACCGGTCGCCTCGGAGCCTTGGACGTTGATATACCCGCTTTGCTCGCCGCCAATGACGACCAGTTCCTCATTTCGGCCGAGTGTCGCTAAAGGTTTTGCCCCTTCGGCCGGGGCCCCGAACATTTTAACGTTCGCGATCTTGGTGACGACCACATCGCCCTCGTTGTAGACCATACCGGCTTTCGTCTGAAGCGCTGTTTCCTGTCTCAGAGTACCGACGTTTCGCTGCAGGCTTGGGTCGCTACGCACCGCGCCAACAACTTTATTGAAGTTGTCAAGAAGTGCGGCGGCGATGATCTTACCTTCGTTGGTATTACCATAGCCGCCCAGTGCGCCGGCTGCACCGCCACCGAACAATGCGCCTCCGATCTTGAGGTCTGCCTTGCGTGTACTCCCTTCCGCGGCGACAACCTGAACGCCACTGCGAGCGTCGGCCAACAACATACTCGTTTGTGCCTCTTTAAATTTGAGCCCACCCGCGACGGCCCCTAGTAAAGGATTCTTGCGGCTAAACAGACCGCCCACTGCGCCACCGATGCCACCCGCATCGTTCTCGGAAAAAATTACGTTGGGTGTGAGCACGAAATCCGCGGCAACCATTTGGCCCTTGCCCATGTTGGAGCTCTGGCGCAACTCCCCGGAGGATGCGAGATCGCGCTCTTGCATGGTGTTCTGCATACCGATGCCGCGCTCGACGACGATAAAGCAGTTCGACTGCTGGACCATCATGCGAATCAGGCTTGAGGGCGAGGACAATCCGTAGCTGGACAGAGAGCTCATCACATAGTCCTGCGGTTCGACGACCGCGACAGCGCCCATCGGCTTATCGCACTTTTGGATGCCACTGTCTGTAATCGAACCGGACGTGCCAGCGGCACCTTGTACGGGACTGCCTGCCTCGCCGGCCCTGTAGCCAGTTACTCCCTGCGCAGTTGCAAGGGAACACAAGCTCGTGGATAGCAGTGCACCGCAAACGGCTGGTGCGACGAGACTCTTGAGTCTTTTGATAGTTAGTTTCATTTTTTTATCCTCTATGCGGGCGTCTATGCGCGCTGTCCGCGAGAAGAACCGACCCAGGGAGCCTCTGCGTGCTCCTTGCCTTGCGTGTTTCATCCGCGACGATTGTCGTTCTTAGCGTCAGCGCGCCTAGAGTAACCGGTTTTGCGGGGCCCCAGCCGTTTGCGGAACCCTTCTGCTGTGCTAAGAGTCCGCTCAACTGCTGCGCTATTTTACGGAGTGATGCTCCCCCGTCTCAGGGGAGCGACGCAATATCGGAAGACACCACGATGGCGAGTGTCGCTGGATCATCAAAAACGGCGAGCCCTTCTACGAAGGTCGCCGCGAAAGTTTTCCGGCTATATCGGGAGTTGCATCGACGTTTCGCACGCTCTGAGGATCGTCGGCGCGCCATATTGTCCGGTTATCAAATGCATTTGGCTAAGCCGGTGGATCCGTTGGAGCTCGTTGCCATGGTTGCGGGCCTAGTAAGCCGCCGTGGCGGCCTAACCAGAGAATATGAGGAAATTGCGCAAGTACAGCCGCATCGTATTGACATCGACTGGTCCTTGGTCAAGATACGTGAACACATCGCGGTTTGAAGGTGAGAGCGCGTAATCGCTGCCTTCGACAATCGATGCGCAAGGCAACGGAACTTCCAACCGGAGTGAGTGGTCCAGCCCGTTGGAGATGAGTCGCTTCTCCAAACTGCAGTTCCTCTCGATCATCGATACTTTCGTTGCCGCCCAGCAGCATCGGCGCGGATCTTCGTCTTGATTGCAGGAGTGACCCGATGAACGCCCAGGCTGATCAAGCCCTAATCGAGAAGCTGCAGGCGCTGCCGCCTGAGCGGCGCGCGGAGGTCGAAGACTTCATCGACTTCCTGCACAATCGCGAGTCTGATCAGTACCTCGCTCGCAGTGCTGCGCGAGTGTCCGAGCCCGCATTCAAGGCCGTCTGGGACAACCCGGACGATGCTGAGTACGACCGGCTGTAACTGCTTCTCAAGCCCCGCTCGCACACACTTCGGGTAGTTCCGCGCATGGCCCTTCAGTTCGGAAATGTTGTGTTGGTGCCGTTCCCCTTCACCGACCAGTCCGCCACCAAGCAGCGCCCCGGAGTCGTTGTCTCCAGCCTCGCGTACCATCGTTCGCGGCGTGATCTGATCCTGATGCCGATCACAAGCCAGGTGCGCGGCAGCGGGAGTTCGGTGAAGTTCTTGTGCAGGACTGGCAGAGCTCGGGCCTGCTTAAGCCCTCGGCAATCAAGCCCGTGCTTGCTACCTTCGAGCGCTCCCTGATCCGCAAAACCCTCGGCCAGCTCTCCATTCAAGACCAGCAGAGCCTGCGCGACACCCTGGAGACGCTCTTCGGGTAATCAGTGCGCCCGCGTCGCGCAAGGCCTGGCACCGAGACGAAAGACATGAACCGGATGCACTGGCGCGCCGCATGTCTTCACGTGCACGCGGCGATATCACATTCAGACGAATGTCCAACGACATTGTCGCCAACGCGCGCTGCCACCCCTGGTTTTCCCCACAGCCGCATAACTGCCGCCTTCGACATCATTGCTCGAAGGCAGCGGCATGCATTCCCTTCAACTATCCAAACGGCGCCGGCGGCAAGCTGCCTCCCAATCGCACTTCCGCTGCGAGCAGCTGAAGCCCACGAGTGCGGACTTGTTCTAGCGCCGGTGATTCGCCACTGATGGCCGTGGTGAGCAGCTCGCGCCAAACGCGCAGATGGCCGGGCCAGCGCGGCTGTAGCCACTCGGGGTGAGTTTCGGCGAGCTCGTGGATCTGATTGATCGTGCAAGCCCCGATGAGCTCTGCGCATTGACCCGACATGCCGAGTAACAAACGCGCCGCTGTGTTTTGACTTCGCGCGAGATGCCAAGCGTACGTCAGCACCAAACGCCCTACAGAAATGGCTTTTCCCGATGTGAAGAATTTATCTTGAATAATGCGCTCTTCGTCGCGCACGTGATGGCCGCGCACCCACGCCCATCGTTGCGCGCGCACAAATCCGGAGTCGACCAACAGATACGGACACGCTGAGGCGCGGCGCCTCGATTCCGCGTCTAGCGCCGCCCAAAGCTCGCGCAGATCCGCAACCAATGGATGGCCGGTGGGCATGGAGCAAGTTCGCGCCTCCTCTTGAAGCAGCTCCAGACATTGATCGTTTAGCTCGGCGACCGATTCGAGCGTTTCGGACCCCAACCAAGACTGAGTGGTCCAAACCCGGTGGGGGTGAGTGGTTTTTTCTTCATTCGCTTCGGACATGACATTCCTCTCCCTTTGCGCAACTAATCGTATGCAGATCGCGCTTGGGAGGAACTGCTCATTTTGCTATTTTTATCGCAAATGACGTTTAGCGGTTTTTTCTCCACGTTTTTGCGATATTCCCACCGTCTATAATTACCAGCAGGAAGCTTTCATGCGTGTTTCTGACGATCGCTACAGCCGCGACAGGCTGCGTCTCGATCTGGCGTTGCGTTTCATAAGGCATGAAGCGCGCACGCACACCATTCGCTCTTGGACAGGCTTGACCGACGATCGAATTCGTAAGTTATATCGGTCCTATCTCAAGGAACGCACAGACCGGGCGGTGCCGCGTCATCGCGGCAAGTCTCCGCAGCAGCCCGGCTTCTTTACCCGCACGCCAAGCCTTCAACATGAAACCGCCTTGCTCGCGAGCCTGTATTGCTTGCTCGGCCTCGTGCCGCTGAAATCTCTGCCCGATGGCGGGCGCACACTGCCCGGCGTCTTGCGCGGCGAGTTGCTGTGTCAAGCGTACGAAGCTTATCGAGCACTCCTTCCTACGCCGCAGATCACATTCGAGCACGCGGTGCTCCTCATCACATCGCTTTCACGCGGCGAAGTGTTGAAGCTTGCCGGATGCAGTGATTGCAGCAGCGTGCTCGTTGTGGATCGGCTCAGACTTCGCGACGCACGTTGCTTGTACTGCATGCGGCCCGACCCCTCACGCATGACCGTACAGCAAAGAGCAGCTCATGCGGAGCTCGCCACCGCACGCTGATAGAATGCCCAGCAACAAAACCATTTCTCGCCCGTTATGAATCTTTACCGGAACCTGCCGAACTTTTTTTCGGGGCTGTATGTAGATCGTCGCGCTGACGAGCGCGAAGACCCGGCGTGGCTTGTCGAAGCGCGTGCGGATCCGAGCACGCGCTACGTTGTCGCGGCCGGCACCGTGCATCTGCTTCACGGAAAACCTGAGCCGCAGATTCTCTTTCTAACGTCCGAACATCCGGCAGTCGTTACGGCGAATGAGCAAGAAGCTGTGTTGCTCGGCTGGTTCCATGACACGCGTTGCGTGCTCATCGAGCTGGGCCGCCCTGAGATCACGGATGTTCCGGACAACGCATTCTTCGAAGAGCTGCGCCCCCTTTCCGTTCGATTACCGGCGGATGAGGCCGGTCTCATGGCATACGTGCGAGCACTGACCATCTGGCGCGCTCGCCACCGGTTCTGCAGTGTTTGCGCATATCCAACCGTTTCAGAGCGCGCGGGCCATGTGCTTCGTTGCTCCAACCCGGATTGCGCGCACGAGTTCTTTCCGCGCATCGACCCTGCGGTCATCGTGCTCATAACAGACGGCGATCGCGTGTTGCTGGGCAGACAGGCCACGTGGCCCGCGGGCCGCTATTCCACCATCGCGGGCTTCGTCGAGCCGGGCGAGAGCCTGGAAGATGCTGTGGTACGCGAAGTACACGAAGAGACAGGCGTGCGAGTGAGCGATGTGGAATATCACTCCTCGCAGCCCTGGCCTTTCCCATCATCTTTAATGCTCGGCTTCCACGCCAAGGCGGAGCCCGGCGCCGAAATTCAGATGACGCCGGATGGCGAGCTCGAGCACGCCGACTGGTTCACTCGCGAGGACATCGCGTCCGGAAAGCTGTTGCTGCCCTTCTCGCATTCCATCTCGTATCGGCTCATTCAAGCCTGGTTCGATTGCGCGTGGCCCGAGCCGCTTGCAAGCTTGCGTTCCGGCAGCTCACGTTAACGTCCCCATGTCGCATGCCGATCTACTGCTTTCCGTCGCATTGGGCATTGGCCTTGCCGCAGCCGTCGGCTTCCGTGTGTTCCTTCCGCTTTTGGTCGTGAGCGTTGCCTCTTACACCGGCCACTTGAACCTGAGCTCGGATTTGTGGTGGCTCGGCACGCTCCCTGCGGTAGCCACTTTCGCAGTCGCGGCCGTCGTGGAAATCGTCGCGTACTACATACCCGGCGTCGACAACGCATTGGATATTGTCGCAGCCCCCATCGCTCTCCTCGCCGGAACGGTGGTTACGGCGGCGGTGCTCGCGGATCTGCCTCCGCTGGTTAAATGGAGCACCGCCATCATCGCCGGCGGCGGTGCCGCGGGCCTGACTCAGGGCGCCACCGCCCTGCTGCGCGCAAAATCCACTGCTTTCACGGGCGGCCTCGGCAACTCAGTCGTCGCAAGCGGCGAGCTGGCGGGATCGGCGCTGCTTTCGATCCTCGCCGTCTTCCTGCCCTTGCTCGCGCTGTGCCTCGTCGTATTGTTCTGCTGGTTCGCCGTGCGGTTCGCGCGGCGCTTGCTCCGCCGTAAACCCAGTAAGGAATTGTAGAAAAGTGTGTCTGCTCGTCCTCGCTTGGCACGCTCACCCACGCTTCAAGCTCATCGTCGCGGCCAATCGAGATGAGTATCACGATCGTCCAACGGCGCCCCTGGCGAAATGGCCCGAGCCAAGCGCCATCGTGGGCGGTCGCGATCTGCGCGCCGGCGGCGCTTGGCTGGCGGTGGACACGCGCAGCCGTTTCGGCGTCATCACCAACTTCCGCGAGATGCAGCGGCCGTCGCCTGATGCGCCGTCCCGTGGCAGTCTCATCCCGTCATATTTAAGTCATGAAGCGGACGCCGCCCCGTATCTAACGGCCCTCGAGCCCAATGCTAAGCGCTTCTCCGGTTTTAACTTGTTGCTGGCCGACCAGCAGGAGCTTTGGTATGCCACCAATCGCGGCGAAGGCTTCATTCGCAGGTTGCAGCCCGGAGTTCATGGCTTGAGCAATCAGTTCCTGGATACACCGTGGCCTAAGTTACTTCGTGTACGACGCCAATTCGCGACATGGCTAAGCGAAGCCACGCAGCCCGGCACCTCGGAGCTGTTCGCAATGCTCGGTGACCGCACGCAAGTCACCTCCGACGAAGACCTGCCGCAAACCGGTTTGTCCATCGAGCAGGAGCGCATGCTCTCTTCACCATTCGTGGTGGATGAAGGTTATGGCACGCGATGCTCCACGGTCGTGATGATGGAGACTTCCGGCGCGACGCTCATTGCCGAGCGCCGCTTCGATTCCAACGGCAATACGGCCGGAGAAACTGAACTACTGCTGAACGCTGAGTGATTCCCGGCGCTCGGAAATCGAACGACGTCACACTGGGCGCTGATGACATTGAACCTACGCCCCACGGCGTGGCTCTGAGATTAGAATCCTCTCTCTCACATCCTCATCACATCGATTCATGGCGCAAGGCACCCTTCACGGACAGGTCCGGCTGCGCAGGCGGCTCGCCTTGGCCACCGCTTGGCTATTGGTTTGCGGCCTTGCTCGCGCAGGCATCCAAATCGAGATCCGTGGTGTAGATGAAGAGTTGCGCGAGAACGTTCTCGCGTACTTGAGTCTCTCGCGTTACAAAGAGCGCGAGCTCGACGCGGATACCGTCGAGCGACTGCACAACCGCGTCGATCGTGAGGTGAAATCCGCCCTCCGTCCCTTCGGCTATTACGATCCCACTGTTAAGTCGGAAATCCAGCGCCGCAGCAAGGAGGAATATCGGACACTCATTACGATCGATCTGGGTCAACCGGTTGTCATGGAAAGCGTTAATGTGCGCATGGAGGGTCCGGGAAGGGCCGATCCTCTGTTTCAGCGCATCGTGAATAATCCGCCACTGCATACGGGCGATCGATTGAGCCACGCCGCATACGAAAAATTAAAAGGCGATCTGCAGCGCACGGCCGCCACTTATGGCTTTCTGGATGCGAAGGTCACCAAAAGCGATCTGCTGGTCGACCCGGAAAATCACCGGGCCAGCGTCGTATTGGAGATGAACACGGGCGAGCGCTATCGCTTCGGCCCCACCAATCTCGAGCAAGACGCTGTGAACGAGCCGCTCATCCGCCGTTTCATGCGCTATGAGCAGAACGAGCCTTACGACGTCACGGATCTATTGCGCACGCAATTCGCTCTCGATGACAGTCTCTATTTCTCAAGCGTCGAGGTGATGCCCGGCGAGCCGGACCGCGACGAGCATGTGATCCCAATCAATATCCACGCCGAGCCGGGCCGGCGCGACACGTATTCCTTCGGTGCCGGATATGGCACGGATTCCGGTCCGCGCGGCACGGTGATCTGGGATCGACGGCGCGTGAACCGGCTCGGCCATCGCTTCAACATGCAGCTCGAGGCGGCGGCCGAATCGCAAAGCCTGCAATCGATCTACAGCATTCCGATCGGCGACCCCGCGCTCGAAAAGTTAGCGCTTAAGGGCACGATCGAGCAGCAGGACCTGCAAGACCTCAACACCGAGAATCTTTCTGTGGAGCCCAGCATCACGCGCGTGCTGGGCCGATGGCAGAACGTCATGTTCCTCACGGCCACGCGCGCCGTGACGGACGAAGGCGGCACCCAGCGAGTCGACGAGCTATTGATCCCCGGTATCAGCATCGCTTCTGTGCCCAAGGGCTATCTTGGCGAGGCTTTGTTTCAAAGGGGCGTCTTCGCGGAGCTGCGGGCGTCTCATAAGGACATCGGCTCGACTCAGGATTTCGTGCAGCTTCACACCCAGCTCGAGCGCGTGTTCGATGTGTATTCGGGCTTTCACGTGCTGCTGAGAAGCGAGTTCGGCACGAGCCTGGTCGGCGATACGAGCGACCTTCCAGGCTTTCTGCGCTTCTTCGCCGGCGGCGACCGCAGCGTGCGCGGCTTCGGCTTCAACGATCTATCGCCGGTCGCACAAGCTCTGGACGGAAACGGCAATGTCCGCCTCGATCCGATAACTCGCAAGCCTATACTGATCAAGGTCGGTGGACGCCACTTGGTCACGGGCACCATGGAAATCATTCGCGACTTACCGCGCAACACAGCCATAGCGGCCTTTGCCGACTTCGGCAATGCCTTCAACGAGTGGGGCAAGTCCCCGGACCCGACCGATCGAAATTTCATCGAGTACTCGGTCGGCATCGGCTTTCGTTGGAGACTGCCGGTGGTCACTGTCGGCGTCGACATCGCGCAAGCGTTATCTGAATCCACAGGGCCTCGACTGCACGTCAATTTCTCGCCGAAGCTCTGATGCGCCGCTGGGTCATCTTCGGCGTCGCCGCGGTCGTGTTGCTACTGCTGGCGACCCCGTTAGTGGCCCTGTACTACGCCGCCTATACCGAAGCGGGCTTGGCATTCGTCGTCTCGCATGTTCCTAAGCGCATTGCCAATACGGACATCGTGATTCGCGGCGCACGCGGAACAATCGCTCGCGGCCTGCATGTGGATCAGGTCGACATCGAGCATGAGCGCGTGCACCTGCGCTTCGAGCAAATCGATGGGCGCATTCGGCTGGCGCCGCTCCTGCTGCAAACTGTGCGGTCGCCCGAGCTGCGAATTCGCAAGGTGACGGTGCAGGTGCGCAATCGCACGACGCCGATCGCGCCTTACGAGCCGAGATTTCTGCCGCGCGGGCTCAGAATTCGCGCTGACGACTTCAGCATCCGCGAGGCCGGCTTGATCCTGCCGAGCGGCCGCCGGTGGGACTTCGATCGTGTGGAAGCCGCGGGCGTCGCAAGCTTCAAAACGATTCAGTTCTTCAAGCTGGCGGGCTCTTTGGATGCCTGGCGGGTCGAGGCAGACGGTAAGCTGCGCGCAGCCGATCCCATGGCAGTCGACGGCGCGGCACGTTTCGCTTGGCGCGCTCCCGGCCAGCCACCCTGGATCATCGCTTCGACCTTCAAAGGCAATCTGGATGAAGTGCCGTTCGACGCCCAATTCACATCGCCATTGCGCGCGAACGTTCAGGGACGGCTTCTCGATCTCACGGCGCGTTGGCATTGGGATGGCGACGCCAAGATCCATGATCTTGACTTGCGAACTTGGGGCAGCAGTGGGGTGCTCGGGCGCATCACGGGGCAGCTCGCCGTACGAGGCGACGCGAGTGGCTTCTCCGGCAGGGGGCCTCTAACGCCTGCGGGCCTGAAGGCCGGGGCGTTCGATACCAGTTTTGAAGGCTCCTACGCGAATCGCGTCGTGACGGCGGATCGCTTTACGATCGTTCACCCCTCTTCACGCGCGACGATCACCGGCGCGGGCACCATCGGCGTCGTGGCGAACGGTCCGCAGCTCAAGCTCGATGGCAACTGGCGTGACTTTCGCTGGCCGCTGGTCGGCAAGGACATCGCGGTCAAGAGCCAGGCAGGCCACTACGTCATGGAAGGGGTGTGGCCTTTCGATGTCCGCGGCGAAGGCACATTGAGTGTCACGAACCTTGAGGAACCGCTGCCTTTCGAGATGAAAGGTCAGCTCGATAAAGGCCGGCTCATCGTCTCCGACGCCTTTGTGAAGGCTTATGACGGAGAAACGAATCTCTCCGGCCAACTCACCTGGCTGCCGAAGGTCACGTGGTCTGCGAGCGGCAATACCATCGAGATGAATCCGGAGCGTCTGCGCCCGGATCTCCCGGGGAAGTTGAATTTTACCTTTGAAGCCTCCGGGCAAGGGCTCGATGCGGATCAGGACTTCACGGTCCGGGTCGCGCGAATCGGCGGCACGCTGCGCAGCCTGACGGCCAGCGGCGCGGGCACGATCTCACGCCACGGCCACACTTGGGAATTTGAAGGCGTGCGCGCAGAGCTGGGCCGCACGTCCCTATCGCTGAACGGCGCGATCAATGGACAGTTCGATCTGCGCTTCGCGTTGGAGACACAGGACCTCGGCCTGCTCCATGTGGACAGTCGCGGCCGCTTGCGCGCGCAAGGCAGTTTGCGTGGCACGCTGGCGGAGCCCGTCATCAACGCGACTGCGAGCGGCAGCATGCTTCGGCACAAGAAGCTGACGCTAGGCGGGTTCGACGCGACCATCGACTTCGATCCGCATCGCTCCGAGAAATCGACGGTGGATATTCGCGCTCGGGATCTGGCGCTTGGCGAGCGAAAGATCGACCTGATGCAGTTCACGCTGGACGGCACCGCCGCCGACCATGTCCTGAAAATGAACCTCAACGCCACGGCGCTCAAAGCGCAATCGCGCGCGCAGGGCTCTTATCTCAACGGCGTCTGGCACGGCCAGCTCGCCAGCTTCGATGTGAACGGCAGTCAGGCGCTGCATCTCGCTCTCGAAGCGCCGGTCGACATCTCGCTGTCAGCGGACGCGGTGCGTGTTCCGAAGGTTTGTTTGCAAGGCTCGCCCGCGCATGTCTGCGCCAACGGAGAATGGAGCCCCGAGAAATGGACCGCGACCGTGCTCGCGAGCGATTTGCCGATGAACACTTTCACGGCGGGCCTCACGCCGGGTGTCGAGTACAAAGGTATTCTCAATGTGCTCGTGCAGGCATTCGCGGTCGGGAATGATGACCCGCAGGGCCTATTGCGCGCGGAATTGCGGGATGCGCAGATCGCACATCGCCTGGCCAGCGGCCGAACAGAGACTTTGACCTTGGGTTCGGGCACGGTCACTGCGAACGCGACGTCTGAAACCATCGTCGCTCGCCTGAACCTCGATGCCGGCGAAGTCGGAACGATCAAAGGCAAGCTCAGCGCGGCGCGCAGCAGCGATCAGTGGCAAGAGATGCCGCTCGACGGTGAGCTGCACGCAAACACCGCGGAGTTGGATTTTCTCAGTCTGTACTTTCCGCTCATCGATCGCGCGTCGGGCAAGCTCGCCGTCGATCTGGATATCGCCGGCTGGGCGGGCGAGCCGCTCGTAAATGGCCTAGTGAAGCTCAGCGACGGCGAGCTGGATTCTTATCAGATCAATCTGGGATTGCGCGCCCTCGGCGCCGAAGCTCGATTGTCCGACAACGGCCTGGACTTCAATGGCAGCGCCAAAGTGGGCGACGGCCTCGCGCAGGCAAAGGGCCATCTCAGTTGGAAAAACGGCATGCCGTACGGCCGCTTCAATCTAACGGGCAGCAATCTGCGCGTCGCGAACATCCCGGAAGCGAAAATTGATGCGTCACCGAACTTAGAGTTCGGCATCAATGGAAATCGGATCGAAGTATCTGGAACCGTGAACGTGCCGCAAGCGCGCATCGTGCCGGCGGATCTCACGAACGCGGTGCGCGCTTCATCGGATGAAATCATCGTCGGCGAGTTGATGAGTCCTTCGGCAAGGTCAGAGGTCGTGAGCAATATCACGCTGACGCTCGGCAATCGCGTGGACATCGATACCTACGGTCTCAAAGGGCGGCTCACCGGCAACATCACGGTGCGAAGCGGATATGAAGAGAGCACGCGCGCGAGCGGCGAATTGAACGTCGAAGACGGTGAATACACCGCCTACGGCCGTCGGCTGGACATCGAATGGGGCCGCCTCATTTTTAATGGCGGTCCGGTTGCGAACCCGGGTATCGATATTCGCGCGCAGAAGAAGTTCGATGAGACGGTGGCCGGCGTGAATGTGCGCGGCACACTATTGCAACCTCGCATGACCTTCTTCTCCGAGCCTTCGCTGCCGCAATCGCAGATCGTGCAGCTCATCCTGGCCGGCGGCTCGGTGCAGACGGCTCAGAACAAGAACAACGGCGGCAACGACTTGTTGGCGCAAGGCGGCGCGATTCTGGCGCAACGGATCGGCTCGAAAGTCGGCATCGAGGACGTAGGCATCGAGTCCTCACTCACGAACGAAACGTCGATCGTGCTGGGCAAGTACCTCTCGCCGAAGCTCTACGTCAGCTACGGCGTCAGTCTCACCGAATCGCTGAATACACTGAAGCTGCGCTACACGCTCGGCGATCACTGGACCATAAAAACCGAGTTCGGCGAAGAAGGCGGCGCGGACCTGGTCTACACGATCGACAAATAGCTCCGATTGCGGATCGGCTTGACCCCGACTGCATGAATATGCACAATTCGCGCAACTTTATGCATGCGCTTTCCGCATGCTCGGCCCGAGGGCGCGAATTCGATGTTGATGGACTCCCAGCAGGTGGAACGGCGCAACGCTATCGTGCGCATTCTGCGGAGCGGCTCGGTTCGCAAGCAGACGGACCTCGCGCGCCTGTTGAAGAAAGAAGGCTACGACGTCACGCAATCTTCCATCAGCCGAGACCTGCGCGATTTGGGCGTGCTCAAAGCTAGCGATGGTTACGTGCTGCCCGTGGAAGAAGCTACGCGCACTCATGAAGATTTCGACGCGCTCGCCCAGTTTGTGCGGGAAGTGAAGACGGCGGGCCCTTGCCTCACCGTCATCAAAACCACAATCGGCGCTGCGCAGAGCGTAGCCGTGGCTATCGACAAAGCCGAGTGGCCGGAGGTCATCGGCACGATTTCCGGTGACGACACCATCTTCATCGCCACAGATCATTCACGCGCGCAAGCCAAAATCATCGAACGTTTGCGCGCCACCTTTCGAGTCTAAGCAACATGGCCAAATCTTCTACGACGGGCGCTAAGCCCATCATCCTCGCTTATTCCGGCGGCCTGGACACGTCGTTCCTGGTTCCCTGGGTTGCGGAACATCACGGCCGTCCGGTGATTACTGTCACGGTCGACACAGGCGGAATCGACGCCCAAGCGGCTCGCACACTCGAGCAGCGAGCCCACGAACTGGGCGCGATTGCGCATTATCAAGTCGACGCGCGGGCGGACTATTACGAGCAGGTGCTCCGCTTCTTGATCATGGGCAACGTCCGTCGCGGGCAGCTCTATCCGCTCTGCGTCGGCGCCGAACGAGTGATGCAAGCACAAACCGTCGCGCACATGGCGCGCAAACTCGAGACAAACATGATCGCGCACGGCTGCACTGCAGCCGGCAACGATCAGGTGCGCTTTGAAGTCGCGCTCCGCACGCTCGCGCCGGAGCTGGAAATCCTTGCACCTGTCCGAGACAAGGCCTTTCAACGCAAGGACGAGTTGAAATACCTGGAAGACCGGAAGTTGCCGGTGCCGCCGTACGGTGCCGCGTATTCAGTCAACCGAGGTCTATGGGGGGTAACGATCGGCGGAAAGGAAACACTCACGTCGGCTGGAACCATTCCGGAAGACGCTTGGGTGTTGTCGCGCGATGCGTTTACCCATCCGCGAGCCGCCGAGCGTCACACGATTTCTTTCGAGAAGGGTCGCCCGGTGGGTTTGGACGGCACGAAGCTTTCGCCGGTCGATGTGATCGAACGTCTGGAGACGCTCGCTGCGCCGTTTGGTATCGGGCGTGGAATTCATCTTGGCGACACCATTATCGGCACGAAGGGCCGCGTTGCGTTCGAGGCGCCAGCCGCTGAAACGTTGTTAACGGCACATCGTGAGCTAGAGAAGCTCGTGCTGACGGGCCGACAGCAACGCATCAAGGAGCTGGTTGCGCAGCCGTATGGCGACCTCGTCCACGAGGGACAGCTTTTGGACCCTGTTTGCCGAGATATCGAGGCGCTGCTGATTTCTTCGCAAGAACGCGTGACGGGCGAAGTGCAGGTGCTCTTCCGTCCCGGCACGCTATTCATCGAAGGCGTCGAGTCTCCGTATTCGTTAATGAAAGCGTCCAAAGGTGTCTACGGCGAAGCGGTTGGTGAGTGGACCGCAACGGACGCCTTGGGCTTCTCCAAAATCGTCGCGCTCGCGGGCGTTTTCGCCCATCGCGCGAAACAAAGCGTGGACTCGGAGTCGAGGGCACAGTGATGCGCAGTATCGTTGTCGACAAAATTGCTTCGGTCACTCAAGCCTGCGGCTTGTCGCAAGAAGTCCGCGTCTCCAACGACATCCCCGCCGAGGAAGGTGTGGTCGTCGTCGTCGAAGTGCTGACCAACAAGTCCAACTACAACACCTTGGAGCTCACGAGCGGCCGCATGGCCAAGGTCGTGAAGGGTGACATCGTGGTCGGCGCGTTGGGCCATCGCAAGGCGTTGTTCGGCTATTCGGGCCACGTACCGGAATCGCTAAAACCCGGCGACGTCATTCAGTTGCTGAACATCGGTGGCGTACTCGGCGTGTGCGACTCCATCAATCCAGATAAGGGCCAGCCGTTCGACTGCCGCGTGCTCGGTGTCGTACTGCACTTCCCGTATCTGGGCGAGCGTATCGGCGTGCCGGCGCGCGCGGGATATCGCAAGTTGGAACAAGACGCGAAGCTGGATA
>Ga0307515_10008647_pt1 | contig 19812 bp, 7 predicted proteins | sample 17_EM_MG_FD_194513 | JGI IMG/M metagenome (GOLD analysis project Ga0307515, IMG submission 194513) | Populus trichocarpa ectomycorrhiza microbial communities from riparian zone in the Pacific Northwest, United States - 17_EM | ecosystem: Host-associated > Plants > Roots > Unclassified | place... | reverse complement strand
GCCTACTAAAAGGACCCGATTTGGCTCGTAATTTCAGAAGCTCTGCGTACACTATAGCCGTCTTCTTTTCATCGTTTTTATATTGCTTTAATAACCAACCTCCAACACCTTTTATTTGCTTATCGGTAATATTAATAGGTATCTTATCGCGGGGAACAGGATTGCAGAGGTAGGCGATTATTATAAGAGGGTGGTAGAGCTTTTTAAAGCGCTGGCTAATAAGTTTATGCGCCTCTAAGTAAGTAAGTAGAGAACATAATAAGGTAGCCGTCTCTTTAAGTAGGAAGGTATAATAAGCGTATAAGCGCGAGAGCTTTGGCTTATTAGTTTCAAGCGATATTATTACTTAAAGAAAAGGTGTTAATAGAGCCTCCAATTCCTTTATCTTGGCCCAGTATTACTTATTAAGGATTATATTCCTTATCCTATTATACTTCTCCTTTACATCTATATCTAGCTTATTACCTTAGCAAGCTCGTTAATTAAGAACAGCCTATTATATTACCTTAATATTGCTAATATTTAATTAGACAGTATACAATTTGCCCTACCATCTTGTTTTACCTAGCAGTTATAAAGCGACAAACTTTTAATTAATTTCCTTAGTAGTAGCTTTAAGTAAGCCATTTAATACGCCTAAATTCTTCTAATATTAATTAACCTTATTAACGGCTTTAAAGTATTAATAAAGCTTTGGCACCTTTATAATATCCTTAACTAGGCCGTCGAAAACGGACTCTGCACCTGTACGTGGTGACGGCTACGAACCTGAGACTTCTCAGAGCCAACGCAGAGACGTCGCACAGCGTGCGGACAGGACCTGGTGGTGGTTGTGGGCGTTGAGGGCGGTGGTGAAAAATTTTCGGATGGTGAGATCTTGAAAACCACTACTGTTGGCTCTCTACAATACGACGACTACTACGCTGTTCTCCTATCCAGGGCACCTGTACGATCCAACGTGGATGCGCAGCATTCGATAACATCCCCCGACCCCTAATTGAAAGCATCGACGACCTCACATCGACGAACAAGACACGAACGAACGAACGAACAAACGAGCAAATATACGGCCCCTCCTAACCCCCAGGGCGATCGCCCGCGGAGCATGCGGTCACTCGCCATCAAAAAAACGACTGAGTACTACCTGCAAGCCTGGATAGCACCGTACGGTTTTCCTTGTCTCCTTTCAACGGAGTGGTGACCCTTAGAGAGGGCCTAGCAGCTGGGGCCTAGGCATAAAAGATACCCAGGCACACACATCCCGCTTGCCTGTAGTGGTAGTTTATAGATGGATGAATCCCCCTTACGCCTTCGATGGCCCTAGGGGGGGGGAGGCAAGGCGTATATGGCAATGGTTAATAAGAGATAGCACACAGGGGATGGTCAAAACACGGGAAACAACAATAAGACAAAACACGGCAATCAGTTAATCGGCAAGGACTGTATGTCCTGGTAAAGGAAGCAGTGGTTCCCAAGGAGTTCAAATCATCCAAGGAGGACAGGACGTAGCCGTAGGCCCGCAGGGCCGCCGCTACGGACGGACATGGCAAAACAGGGGTTTTTCATCCTACTGAGGTGGCTCATAGGGTTTTTCCGTCCCCTACATCAACAAGGGTTTTCTTCTTGTCAATTTATAAGTTTCCCTTGTGTACGGAGTAGTCTGCGTGGGCCTAGATAGGATCCGTATCAGACGTTAATCAAAGAACTTACTACTAATATCCTTAACTAAACGGTTCGTTATATAAGAGCCGTATCCAAGGCAGAGAATCTTGAGGTACTCCTTTTATACGCCCTTCTAAGACTTCTTTATATTACTGGCGTTATCGGTAGTTATAGCAACAATATTCCTAGGACCAATTTCCTTAATTGTCTCGTTTAAGCCGTCTGCAATGTATTAACCAGTATAGCGGTCCTTTCCCGTTATAATTAACTTTAGGAATATAGCCTCTAACCAAGCAATTAATAGGTAGTTAACAATACTCTCACCCCGAGGATTTAACCAGCCATCAGATACCTGTGTCAGCTTACCCAAATATCGAGTAATTAGACCGTTTATTCCAGCCTTAAGCTTCTTATATATTTGATTAAGAAGAGGATTAGCTAGCTAGTAGCGTAAGGGAGGCTCATAGGCAGGCCGGATTCGATGGAGGAACTTAAGGAACAGCTTATTCTTAACCTAGGATAATTAATAAGTGACTAAAATATTGACTAAGCGGCTACTTACTAAACTCAAAGCAATTCCATCACTAAGAACTTAGCAAGGAGCTCGTTAAGTACAACTGCCTCTACTATCTCAATGCTATCGTGCCAAGTCCCCTCACACAGTCGCTTGTAATTAGGCTTTAAAGCGCTTTCTAGAGCCTCTAATAGATGTGGTTAATATTCGGAATATAGGCGTTAAGGTAGTTCTTGGCACTTTTTTAGATGGGTAACGACTTTCTAACGGCTATTTAGGTGCCATATCTTCTAGCAGTGAATACAGATAACCTTTGGGTGGGTTTTACCAGGGAGCTTGTGGGTAGCAACCTCCTTCCAGCATAGATCAGCTGTGGAGCCTCCCATTTAGTGACGGTAGTCCGTAGTTAAACGATTAAAAAGTAAGGCTTAAAACACTATGCCAAGGCTCGTGATAAAGGCGAGTATATAGCTTAAAGAAAGAGTGCGATGAACGGTGTTGTAAATGGATGCTCTGCTCTAGTAATTTGCTATAGGCGAGCCATCCAAAGGAAAGATTCTTCATTACACTATTTACTAAGCATATGGCCCGTGCAATACACGGTGTAAGTCTCTAGAATACACGTGTACATAAGTGTAAGCTTACACCCCTAAGCTTGTACGGGCTTCGGCGTCCCCCCCCTGTGCGCGCGCAACACCACACTGCAATTTCGCTTGATACGCACTAGAGAATTTCAAGTTTAACTCCGGCAATTAAGCTTAAAAAATTAAAGACTTTGTCTTTCTTCTTTTGGCAAGCGCACAGTATCTAGTGCACTTGACTAGTGATTACCGAAATTGCTGTGTGGTGTTGCGCGCGCACGGGGGGGAGGACGCCGAAGCCCGTACAAGCTGTATTCGGTGCAGCAAACCCTCATCGGCAGACAAAGTCGACCAAGAATAGAAACGCAGCGGTTAATCGACGCCTTTACGTCCCAACAAAAGTTGATTCGGCCAGGGGCACCGTGCCTTGTAGCCTGGCAGTGAGCTGCAGGCTTGCAACTCTTCCTCCACTCACCCGTAGGGCCCAACATCAAAAACCAAGCAGCGAAGTTATTAGATCTAAAGCTAATCGGACCGCCTTCGAAGCAATATGGCATCGACACTAAGAAACGGTTCCTTGTTCAATCTAGCAAACGATGCAGCCACTATAGCAGAGTTCAAGGAAGCTGCTGGAGGAAATAATGGTCGTAATGAGCTCCATTTGCAGGTTTTTGAGTGGAACAAAGAAGATACAAAAGAAATCGGGGCCCCTTTGTCAAAGGTTGAGGACCTCTACACCCGGGATGCCACTCGGGATGCCACTTCGACGCGCATCGTGTATGTTTAACGACTATTTCGGTGTGCTTATGCTGATCGAATTAGGTTTGCTCCGCGGGACCTACCAGCACCGTCCACAGTGCAGGGAATGACTTCGCTATTTGAGCACTACGAGATACCAGGATCCTTTATCCGCGAAAGCCTGGAGGGCGTTTCTCAGTCGTTTGGTACTCGAACGGACGAATGTGGCATCGAATATATCTGGTTCCATTTTCTTCTCAAAGGTGCGACGATAGCCAAAAAGCTGGGAAAATACACGTTCATAGATCCGGAATTTGAGGTACGACCACCTGGCCAAACCCAAGCGTCTTTTGAGTGGAACAAACCGGGCTTCGTCCTAAAAGTCGAACCGGGTGGAACCATTGTGAAGGGCAACAACCCAAGTGCAAAGAATAGCAACGCAGCTGCACTGGTAAAATGCCCGCATCGCATCACTCTCTTCTGCTTTGGTGCTCCGGAGCGCGTGGCTAAAGGATTTGAACGACTTGCGACGACGCCTGGCCGGAATGATGTGTTCGATGATCCGTACCTGCTATTGGATATTGTGCTCGAGGAGATGTGGCTCGAGCTAAACCAAGGCGTGCGATGGGCATCCAAGGTTTTCCTTGATATTGAAAAGGTGAGTGAACCTTCGCAGCCCTGTTGGCGACTAGAAGCGGGACTAACGCCGGCTCTGATAGGAGACACTCAAAACAGCGGAAACGAACGACAACGTCTACAGCGCCGAATTTGCCGGACTACACAACGTTAGCAAACATATCATATACTTGCAAGAAAATACAGCAGCAGCCTTGTCTACTGTTAGCCACTTGCTCACTCATCATGAGCACATAGTCAAAGCCGACCCTCGCCGTTGTCGGACCTTTACACATTCCGCCCTGCAATACCGCAAGACGTTGTTTGAGTCAACGAAGCAACGAGTGTTAAGTCTTGAAAAGCGAATGGCCAATATCATCCAACTCTCGTTCAATCTCGTGACGAAAGCAGATAGCCGAATCATGCAGATTGACTCCAAGAGCATGAAGACAATTGCAGTGGTGACGCTTATCTTCCTTCCAATAAGCACTGTGGCAGCCGTCTTTGGTACCCAGCTCGTCCAGATGTCGGATACAGCTCCGTATCATCTACAAGTTTCTCAGGACTTCTGGTTGTTGTGGGTCATATCGGCGCTGGTGGCTGGCATTGTACTCTTGATCTGGCGGTTATGGTACATAGAGGCTAGACAGAAGATTCAGAATGAGAATTATCAAAGAAGGCAGATGCGATTAGAGCCTTCGGATGGAAGCGATAGTGGAAAGAGCAGTGTATGAAGAGTAGGCATAGTAAGGGCAGCGAGCTATAGAAGGTTCCTTACTACGGGCATTTCCTTTTTTCTAACGTTTTACACAAGCAAGCGCTCCAAAGTACGGCCAAGGAATCCACACACCAAGTCAGTCTTCTCGTCCCTCTCCGCCCCTTCAGACTCGAAGACACCATCTCTCACCGGCAACGCTCTAAGTTCCCGATGACCTTTCCGTAATCCCCAAAGAAAGCATGGGCTCTTGTGTCACCTCCTTCGCCGGCGGGCGTAATGCCATGACCCAGTGTAGCGGCCAAATATCCTCCAACTTAACTCCATAAGCCGCACCATTCTGATCTGGCTCCAACAATAGTAAATAGCACCCATATATCATACCCTTGATTCTGCGACCCTATCTAGGAATACCTATTTTTTATTTAAACATCAGATGCCACAGGGTAATAACCAAATCACCAATTCTATACATCTTTTTATTCTTTACCCTTGTTGCTAGAACGGCCTTAATACCCCTTCCACCCTTTGGCGTCTAAACCTTCATGCCCTTCCTTAGTATACTGACTTCCGCCTTTATTCTATTTATAAGTCTTACCTAACACTCTGCCGCAAAATATATGCTATCTTTATTGTGATACTAACGCATAGAGACTGTTACTGTCCTTAGATTTCCTCTCTTGTCCCTTAGTGTAAGAGATGGCTTTAGTGGCGGCAGATTATTAAATAGACAGTCTATCCGCCCCACGGACTATTCGCTTACGCTCATAGTCCTACGCAGCTCAACGGAACACCGAGCTTAACGGAACACGAGCCCCACCATATGATTTTAAAGCCGTGTATTTCTACGTAGGCCATATATATATAGAAATCCTTGGTGGAGCACCTTGAGTGATAGCCTAGCTACAATCCTGCCAAATATTACGAGTCTAAGGCCTCTGCACGTTGTGTAGCGTCCTCCTTTACCTGCTTCTTCACTGTACGTGCAGCCGCCCTACCTGCCTTCTCTGCTTCCTTTTGAACTCGTTGTGATACTTTAAGCCGTCCATCTACTATAGATATTAAGCCTCCCTTTTGAACAACCCGTTGGTTGGTCTTTTAACGCTTTACGCGGGCGCGTACCGCTGCCTGCATTAAATGCAGGTCCTCCTCTGTCAATAAGCGAAGCACGGTATTCTTCTTAACGCTCTTGCAAAGCATCAATAAAGGATTTCTTACCCTATTAGGCTGCTTAATAATAAAGCTGCGAACCCGGTTTATTGTTATCTATAAGCTGCGCGGTGTATTAGGTGTTCGTGGCACTATAGGTTATAGCCGCGGTAGTTGTAGTATTGTAGGTGGTGGCGTAGATGGACGCACTATAGCTGTTTGACGTTGCAATCTAGTTAATATAACCTTAGGATTGTATAGAATGAGGCTAGTCTTTACCCATCCTAATAGGATAGATAAGGATTTAAATGTAGCTGTACGAATTTGGTATAGAGCGTAGAGGAATTTAACAGTATTAAAGTTTATATAGCTTGTTCGCACAGCCATCTTAATAGCTAATCTATGGTGGTGCTTAAACGGCTAGAAGAGAATAACATTAAGCGGTTATAGAAAGTGGCTTATATGGGGCGGAATAGCTAATAGATATATATTCTTCTCCTTATAATATTCTATAAATTCCTTTATAAGGTGTAAACCATGGCTATCTAGTAATAGCAGCCGATGCGCACCCATCTGTCGAGCAGCGCTTTGCCTATTAAAGTGCTGAATCTAATTAAACGCGAGGTCGTTATTTAAATAACCTTTAGTTTAAGCGCCTAGCATATAGTTGCCAGGTATGCTTATATTATTAAAGTGTTAATATATAATTTATTGGCCCTTAATAATAACTGCTAGAGTAAGTATAACTCCATCACCAGATATAGCCTCTAACACCGACGCGAAATCGCGATTTGTCTTACTAGCTAAGTATATTCTCTTAGTGTCTAATACACGCGTAATTATCTACTAGCTGCTACTAATTTTAATATGAAATCCAAACTCGTTAAAGTTGTATTTATTATATGGTTAAATACCCCATTACTCCTTTATATTCCTATACAAAGTATACCATTTCTATATCGCGGCAGGATCGTTTACAGCAGCTTAATTAATCTCTATAGGCTTCTACTTAACCTTATACACTATTAGGTTTCATTTAAGGAATCTCTTAGTCCAATTACGTCTAAGAGTAGGTAGTTTGGTGCCATTAGGCGTATAGAGCTTAAGGATACGCTACGCGTAATTATGGACTTAGTAGAATAGCGCGCCGACTCTAAGGCGGTCTATTTAATTGATATAGGATAGGAGCATAGCCTTCTAGTGTTAATTAAGCATCTTATTACTGCTAGGCCTCTGCATCTTGCTTTTAATGCCGTTAACGCGGTTATAGACACGTTTAAACGGCGCGTTGTGTAGGCGGGCTGCTAATCGAATATTAGGTGTTTCTATGCGTAATAACTTACGAAGTGCATCTTGCACGCGTATCTCAATAATTTCGGATTCTGTAGGCATAGTTGTGGTGGTTCAATTATATAAGGAACTAGGTAAGGCTTAATCTTAGGTATACGTTCCGTTAAGCTCGGTGTTCCATTAAGCTGCGTAGGACTATAAGCGTAAGCGAATAGTCCGTGGGGCGGATAGCTTATCTTTACACTTTTTAAATAATGGCAAATCTTTGCTATATTATAGCGGCCCTAAGTCTTTAAAAGAATTATATAGCTGCTTAGTGTGTACATTATAGATAGATTATAGGAAATGCTGCCCCTACTATATAAAGTACTAATTTTTTAATAAGTCATTAATTAAGCTTTTATTATACTTATCTTAAATATTTCTTACTAGTAACTTAGTAATTAGGGTCTTTAGCTCATTTTATTTAATTCCGAGATCATATATATAAGATATTGGCGTATGTTCCTCCCTTACTAATAGAGGGGCAATAGAGCTAAAAAAGGAGCAGATTATTAAGCGGGCTAGGTAGTATAATACCAGCTCCTATAGGAGGTATATCTCATTAAGGACACTATAAGATGTAGAAAGAGTGCCTAGGGAGTCACCTAGCGGCTAATATTAGAGTTCTGCATAGATAGCTTAACGTTTTTTATAAGCGAGCCGCCTATATAAGTAAGCCGCCCACTTTGCCAAGAAATTACTAAAATATTAATATTTTGGCTAATTCCTAATAGTTAATTATATAAATCTAGAAATTTAGAATTATAATATATTACTTATTTAAAATATTACCTAATTATAAAAAATAGCTTAGTATAAGGGGATCTTGTAGACAGGGGGCTATAAGGGCACGATTGTAGAATAGGATAGATTGGTAAGAGAGACAAATCCTTAAGAAGGTAAGGCCTTTAGGATCGTAGAGACTATATACTATAGGCACGTACCTCTAGCACGTAACTAGTGACCATCCGAGGGGCGTCCGGGGGTTGTCCTAAGGGCAACCTAAGGTGTCCGCAATAATATCCCTTACACTTAGTAAAAGTAGTTTTAATAATACTTTTCTATTAACTACTTCTTAAAACTCTAAAATATAATTTTATTTACTTTTTTAGATATTATATACTTATAATAAAATAGTTAATAGTCTATATTTAGTTTAATTTTATTAGGAATTTAAGCTTAGTAATTATAAGGAATATTATTACAGTACCTTAGGTTGCCCTTAGGACAACCCCTAGACACCCCTTAGACGTCTATTAGTTACGTACCAGAGGCACGTACCCCTAGTATATTGTCTCCACAATCCTAAAGGCCTTACCTCCTTAAGGATTCGTCTCCTTTATAATCTATTTATTCCTACAATCGTGTCCTTATAGCCCCCTATTTATAAAGTCCCCTTATAGTAATATAGTAGATATAATTATAGATAAGGCTATTAATTTACTATCTATACACGCGCTTAAAAGGTATAAAGTAGCTTATATTTAGTAGTTATTATATTTTTACTAGGTGGTTTCCTATATAATATATTATTGCTTAGTTAGTAGGTGGAATATAAACATACTATATATAGATACCTTCTTTCTCTCTTTATAGAACGTCTTTATATTATAGCTATTAATTAAGCTCTTACTCTATTAGCTTCTATTATAGGCTAGAAACTCAATATCTTAATAACAGCTAGGTTTATTACTCTAGAACTTTAATAGGGGTCTTAAAGTAAGTATTAAAGACTAGATATAGATTTTTAGAATTTATTATTAAGATATTATTAAGATATTAAGTGTTATATAGTAGGCATAAACCGGAATATAATGTACTAAACAGGGTAGTGTTACGAGACACCCCCGTAATACCTTATACACATCTACCTATTTCTACTAACTTAGCAATTAAAGACTAACCGCGAAATAGCAACCTAACGGCAATCTAATGGAAATCTAATGGCAATCTATAGCATTCTGCTATATTCTGCCAAGTTCTACCAAATTCTACTAAGTTTTACTAGGACTACAACTTAAACCCTATTCTACCCTATATATATATTAACTAAGTAACCAAGTTAACAATATATGCCCTTTCTTCCTATTTTCCTACCTTCTCTTTTTATATACTGTTTTAACTTCTTACACAGTTTATATACTTAGCTTAATAATATCTACCTTGCTATATATTATCGCCGCTTATATTTACTCTGTAACACTATATTACGTTAACTTTATATACTACCTCTAAAATGCAAAACGACCCTAAAGCCCCTATAACGGCCGCTAGTATTATATCCGTATTTTAAGAATAACTAGTAGAAATATGGAAGTCTTTTATAGATACCCTTATATAAAACTAAGCTACTTTAAATTAATAATAAGCCGAATAAGAAGTATAATACTAGCGATTAATTAAGGACCTCTAAGAAGAAATCCGTATATTTAAGATGCCTATATTAGGACCTTAAGACCAAATACTATCTTTAGAGATAAACACGCGGAACGTAAGCCCCAAACCTATAGTAGCTATCTACCTCGAACTAACTACTATACTAAAACGATCTAAACAACTACTAGATCCTCTAGTATTTACTAGCAAATAATAAGAACTCTAATTATTTCTAAACTAGCTTAAAAATAAGCTAACTAGTAACGCTAACCGCTACCTAACTAAAGCTAACCGACTCTATTACGCCCTAAGTTAACTAAAAGGAGAGGCAGCTAACCTTATTAAATCTCTTTAGCTAAACTTAGTATAAAGCCTATTTATGCTTCTTAAAGCCTTATATAGTAACCTAAACCGCTAAACTACTACTTAGAGAAAGATAAACTACATAGCTTAAGGAATAAAAAGTTTCCTAGTATACTTCTCCAAATTTAACCGTTATATAAGGGAAATAGGCTGGAACGACTCTGCACTAATTAATAGCCTTATTAAATCTTTAAGCCCTAAACTAAAAACCTCCCTAATAAACGTAGACCTATCGGGAGCCCTTAATACCTACGTAAACGTTATTAATAAATGGTATAATAATATACTACGCCTAATACTAAAGCCCGCCCCCTACTATAATATAGCAACCCCATAAACATCTACTAAGTTATCTTAGATTAAGTACCCTAACGCTATAGATATTAATACTAGGACCCTAGGATATGCCCCACTAGGGTCCTTTAAATAAGAACGACGCATTAAGCTAGGCCTCTGCTTTAAATATAGAAGTAACTCCTACCTCTCTAACCACTGCTCCGCCCCTTTTTAAAAAGATTTACAAATAGCTAACACTAGCAGCCCACCGCCCTAATCCTCTAGCTACCGTCCCTAATCTTTATCTGGCTCTAGCTTAATAATTAGTAAGCACTATTTATAAGGACGAAGCTCCAACCAATGTCCTATAAGAACCCTACTCTAATTACCTCTAAAAGGAAGGTTTTAGAGCTAAGTCACTCTCCGGAACAGCTTTACTATAAGATTTTATTAAACGTATTTAACGTTATAAACTTTAACTCTTAGGACTATAGCATAACTATTAACTACTATCTTTAGTAAAATAGTTAATAGGCTAACGCTTAAATCCTAATTAATATAGAAGCTAGCGGCATAGGATTTATTAACAAGATCTTTATATAAGATAATAGTTTTACCCTAACCCCCCTTAACTAGCATATTAACGTATTTGGATTTAATAGCAAACGCATTATTTTAGGCCGCATTATCTACGTGGTATTTCTAAGACTCTAATACCTAAACCATAAAGAATTAATTAAACTTTTTGTTACCACCCTGGGTTACTTAGTAATCCTTAAACAACCCTAGATAAAGCTATATAAGGTAACTATTAATTAGGACAACCTTAAGCTTCTATTTACCGCCTTCTATTATAAGCAGAAGTGCCTTATAACTCGCTACTTAAACCTAAATCTAAAATCTAAAAAATCCACTAAAATCCACTAGTCTAAAAATTTTATAACTGTCTATCCTATACCCAAGGAATCTACTAAATTCCACTAACCCAGGAATTTTACTAAATTCTACCAATATGAGAATTTCACTGACATCCACTAAGGATCTAAAAACTCCACTAAATTCTATAAGTTATTACTAAGTACTATACTGCCCTAAGCTAAGTAGAAGCTTAAGCTTAATATATAAAAATACTAGAAGGACTAGTACTCTACTATAAAAAGGATTTTTAAAGAACCTGAACCTAAATCTAATACTAACTCTATATCTAATACCGAACCTAAACCTAAATAAGAAACTATAGATAACCTAAGCGAGCTCGGCACCCTAGATATCCGCATAATTAGAGCTACCCCGCTAGCGTAACTTGCTAAAAAACCCGAATATATAATCTTCGCTATTACTATAGCTGATATTAAGAAGGCCTTAGCATTAAAGAAGTACACTAACCCTGCTATAAAGGTACTAGTAGAGTACTATAACTATCTAAAGGTATTCTTACGGAAGAAAGCCGATAAGCTACTAGAATACCAATTATATAACTATAAGATTATACTTAAAGAAGGAAGGCAGCCTGGATTTAGACCCCTATATAGGATATTTTAAAATAAACTCTAAGTGCTATAAAAGTATTTAGATAAGAACCTAAGTAAAGGATTTATTAGAGCAAGCTCATTGCCTATAGCCGTACTAGTGATCTCTGTTAAGAAACCCGGCGGCGGTTTACGCTTCTATATAGACTACTAAGCTCTTAACGCCGTTACCATTAAGAACTAATATCCGATCCCATTAATATAGAAGACACTAAACCGACTAAGTAAGGCTCACTACTATACAAAGCTTAATATTATTTCTATATTTAACCGCCTCTATATAGCAAAAGGAAATAAATAGCTTACTGCATTTCGTACTTGGTATAGATTATTTAAATACTTAATAACGCTATTTAGCCTTATAAATACTCTAAGCTCGTTTTGGTATTACGTAAATAACACCTTATATCCCTATCTAGATATCTTCTATACTGCTTATATTAACAATATCCTAATATATAGTAATAACCTAACTAAATATTAGAAATACGTTAACCTTATTTTATAAGCCCTATACGGAGCTAGTCTACAATTAGATATAGATAAATGCGAGTTCTATAAAATGGAAGTCTTATACCTTAGACTCCTTATTTCTATAAACGGTATATAAATAGACCCAAAGAAAGTCGAAGTAATCAGCGTGGTTTTCAATATCAATATTAGCGAGTATTGGCGAGTATTGGCGATATTTGTAATATTTGCAGATCTTCTTAGCACCCCATTAAAAATTATTAACTTTAACATTATATAGATAAATTATTAAATATTATAGCTTCTAAATCAGACTTATTACTTTTTATACCTATATTAAACTCCCTTAATATAAAAGAGTTATTATACTACTAGTAAAAGAAGACTTTTAACCTATAGATACTAGTTAGTAGGGATTTACTTCGCAAATGCTATCCCTTCGTCATACTTTACAGTAGGGGGTAAGTGTAATGGAACCTTGTAGTAGGTACTATAATAGGCTCGTTATTGGGCTAGGTGTGTAAGTGATGCAAATTAAAGTTAACAACGTAATAATAACTAGTGGAGTAGTTGCCTAATAGATTAACTTTAATTATATTCTAAAAATTACTATAAGGAAGGAACTATCTAGGTAGGGACTAGGGGTCCTTAAATACACAACCGTACTCCTATAAAATCCCTCTTATATATAATATACGTATACTCTATCTACTCTATTACGGATTATACAGATCCTATAGATTATATAAATCACGTTATATAACCTTAGCTACTATTCCTCGTTATATAGCTCTATTAGCTCTATCCTAAACTATACCTAAATTAACTAACTAGCTTCTTTCAACTCTTTTCTAAGTAGTTATAATATTATACTTAAAGCGTTCGTAATACTATCTCCCTCCTCCTTATCTTCGTCCTTAAAGATCCCTAATATCTCTAAGTTGTTTACTAGAGGTATAATATCCATTTAATTAATTTAGTTAATATTATTACTCATTATACCTAAAGTAATTTCTTCTTCTTCGACCGCTCGTCGTATTCGCACTATTGCTATAATATTATTCCTTAGTAAGATTATACCGTCTCCATATTCTCGCTATTTAAAAAAGGGGTTAGTTTATATTATGTTAGTAAACCCATCTTCGCAACAACCATCCTTTTATTTAAAGTGCACTAAAGTAAATATTTATTCGTTTTATAACGTTTGTTCTATCTCTAATACTAAATATATATAACTTATTACTCTTAATAGTTGTCTAATTCCCTAATTAATTTATTTTAGGGTTTTATATTTAATCTGCTGCTATATAGCTAGATAATAAGTTATCTATTACTCTGGTAAAGTTATATTGTTCTTATAATACAGAATAAGAGGCCACTAATACTTAGTAACGTGCTCTTAAGTCTTATCTTACGGCGTCCGCTTAGTTAATCTATCTTAAGAAGGTTTATAAGAAGGTCCGTTCTAAGGAGTAAAAACTTATAAAATAAGGTCTATAAGAACTTAGTAATAAAAAAACGGATTTTTTTCTAGCTAAGAAGGAAATAGATCTAAGTAATTCGGCAACTGCTCTTTTTAGGTCCCCCTTAAGTAACTTATTTTTTAGTGATTTTTTATTATTAATATTACTTAACCTAATCTCTTCTAATACCCCTATACCTTTCCTATAGCGTTTTTTTAGGGTTTCTAGTAGTTCTTAGGTAGTCTTATTATAGCCTATCTACTTTACCTTATACTATATTTTATCGTCAACGTCCTTATAGCTAACAATCTTTAAAACTTACTATTTATCTTCTTCTTATTCTCTATATGTGTCTACCTTATAAACCAGTAGCTTAATATTCCTATATACTAGCTTTAGTATCGCGATATGCTATATAAGGTAGATTTTTATTTTAGCTAGTAGGTTTAACTTAAACGTAATTAGTAAAATTCTTTACTTAATTTTAAAAGGTCCTAGTCTAACGTAGTCTAACTTCTTACTTAGTTATTAGCTCTTAAAATTTTTATATAGTAGCCACACTTTATCTCCCTCCTTAAGATCTAGTCCCTTAAATCTCTTAGCGTTATAGTACCTTTTTATTCTTTACTATACTATTTTTATTAATTCCATAAGGTCTATATAAAGATTTATTAATATCTTTATTCTTTTTTTTAGCTATACTACTTATTTTCTTTGCTTATTATAGTAATAATAATATCCTTAGCTTATATCCGTAATTTGCCTTAAATAATAATATACTTATTCCTTCTTATAGTGTTATATTATATATAAACTATATAACTAGTAATAACAATACCCAATTATTTTATGCGTGATTAATATAGTATTTTAGATACTGCTTTAGTGTCTAATTTAATCTTTCTATTTAACTATCTGTCTGCGGGTAATATATAGTAGAAGTCGCTACCCTAACTCCTTATTCCGCTAAAAATACCTCCTAAAATACTGCTATAAATCTTAGATCTCTATCCAATATAATCTTACTTAGTACTCTATATCTTATAAACACTTCCTTAATATAGATTCTAGCGACATCTTTTACTAATATTTCTTCCGTGTATACTATAAAGTATCCCTACTTTATAAGCTTATCTACTATTACTAAAATTGCATTATAATCTTGTCTAGTAATAGGATCTCTTAATTTTAGCAACTTAATAATAAAGCCCCATAATATAACCTCCTATAGTCTTTCCGGTATTTTAATAGGTTATAGCCCTCCATATAGCTTATATCTTATTAGTTTATTTCTTTAGCAATCTAAATATTTTTTAGTGACTTTCTATACTAAGCCCTAGATTCTGTTAATAATATACTCCTCTTAGAGTCTCGACACTAGGCCCATAGCTCTATTATATCCTTAAGTCAATCCCTTATAGAAATCTTCTATAAAGTGTTCTACTATACTTCTTAGGATATACTTTGCCTCTCTATATTTATATAATATTTCTTCTCCTAAATATTTTAATTATTCCTCTAGTTATACTTTAAAGATTTTTTATACCTAAAAGCTTTCTAGTAACTTATAAACTCTATCTAGTTCCTCTTAAGTTACTATAATTTTTGGATAATTATACCTAATTAATCCGTCTATGTCCTTTTATAGTAAAGCCCTTAATGGCTTTTCGTTATTTTATAGTTTAGCCTTTTAACTTAGGGCGTCTGCTCGTATATTATCTATACCCTTAGTATACTAAATTTTAAAATAGTATTCTGTAAGCATCTCTACCCATTTAACCTATCTTTAGTTAAGTTCCTTTATTATTAGGAATCCTATTAGGTTCTTATAATCCGTCTTAACTATAAATAGTTTCTCTATACCTTACAAGAATACTCTTTATTTCTTTAATACTATAACTATACCTAATAACTCCTTATTGTAAATGTTATAGTTTAACTCTAGTAGTGTTATCTTTTAACTATAGTATGCTACTAGGTGCCATCTATTTTAATATTTCTATATAAAGTATACCCTTAGTATATAGTCTAATATATCTATTTCTATAACCGTCTCTAATCCTAGTTAATAGATTTTAAGAACTAGCTCCTAAGTAAACAACTCTTTAACTTTCTTAAACAACTTTTACCATTCCTCTCCCTATACCTATAATTCTTCTTTCTTTATTAATCGCGTAAATAGTTTAATATTCTTTAACTATTACGCTATAAACCTTCTATAGTAATTGCAAAACCCTAAAAACAATCTTAATTGCGTAACGTTCTCTAGTTCCTACCAATTTACTATAGCTTCAATCTTCTTTAAATGTATACTAAGTTAGCCTAATTTAATAATAAATCCGATAAAATCGGTTTTCCTAGTAAAGAACTCGCATTTTTTAATTGCTACTAGTATTTGTTCTTCTTATAGTCTCTTTAAAACCTATTTAATATATTCCCCGTATTCTTCCTTAGTTATTACGTAGATAATAATATTATTAAGGTATACCATAACAAATTTATCTAAGTATTCTCCTAATATATTGTTAATACGCTTCTAGAACGTTATTAGTGCGTTTATAAGCCTAAATTATATAACTAATAGTTTATATAGTCCTTCCTTTAACCTAAAAGCTACTTTTTATTTATTGCCTTCCTTAATCCTAATTTAATGGTACGCCTATTTTAGATCTATCTTTATAAAGATTTACGCATTACCTATCCTATCTTAAATTTCGCTAATTAAGGGTAAAGGATACCTATCCTTTCTAGTAATGCTATTTAACTGTCTATAGTTAATATATAGCCTTAGTTTGCCATTCTTCTTTAATATAAACAGTACTAGATATCCTACTAATAACTATAATAGTCTAATATATCCCTTTTATAAATTTTCTTAGATAAACTCTTTTAGTACTCTACCTTCCTTTTTAGTAAGCTTATAGATTAGGAAGAACCTTAAACTTATTTCTAGTTCTAATTCTATTTTATAGTCCTATACTATATACTTTAATAGCTTTTTACTTTCTAGTAACTATAGTCTCTTACTATACTTATAGTATCTTTTTAGTATATAACTTAGTCCTTTTTCCGTTTCCTTATAGGTCGCCCCTACTTAGTACTATATTATCTTAGCTTATTATTATATCTTGCGGCGTTAAATATCCTTAATATTAACTTAACCTATAATTTAATCGATCTTTAGATTATATTCCTGTAACTAAGGCATTTCTAGTACTACTTTATTATTCCCTAATAGTAATATGTTAAAAGACATCTTAATTTATCTCCCTTTAATAGTTAGCTAAATAGGTCCTGTTTTAAGATTAATAATACCTCCTCTATAGGCTATTAGATCTCCTAAAATCGTTACTAATAGGTAAGGGTACTCCTTCTTCCTATATAGTAATCCCATTCTTTTAACTGCTGCCAGTAAAATATGGTTCCTTATTACTCCACTATCTATTAATGCTTTAAACTGTTAATTTTACCACTTAACTTATAGGTTTAGGTGTTATCCTTAAATTCCTTTAAGGGTCTAAGGCTCTATTACTAGTTCCCTCTAGTTTTATAGGCCTTTACTTTTCCTAACTATTAGCTACTTAATACTATTTATACTTAGTCCACTTTTAGCCAATACTTAGTTCGCTTTTTATCTTTAATATACTATAGACATATATTCTCTAGGTATTCCCACCACTATTATCTATTTAGGTATTCTTCTATAAGGAATCTTTCTGGCTAAAGTATTAAGTCCCCTTAGCTTTACACTTCTACTAGGTGCTAACTATATATATACTTAGTATTTCTATATTTTGCCTTATTTAGTGCCTAATATATCCTTACTAAGTACTTCTAGTTCTTATCTTTAGGTGCTCTATATATATTATATACATTATCCACACACGTAATCCATACTAATATATAATATACTTAGTGTTTTAGGTTAACTTTTAGCTCGTTTTTATCCTTAAGTTTAAACTTTTCTTATATTAATCTAAGTGTTATAACTTCGTTCGCGGGTACTAAGATTTGCCTATTACTTCTCTAGTCCTCTAATTACTCCTTTAGATCCTTTAACATTATAATTAAGGCTCCTTTAATATAACTTATAGCCTTTTCTATAATTAGGTAGTCTTAGACAACTTTTTTTATCTAACTATATATAGAAATCTTCCTACTTATTATTATATCGTTGCCTATACCACTTTTAGTACAGCTCCTTAAGTATATACAGCTTATCCGTAAGGAAGTATCTTCTTATTACTGCGTCGTAATAGCCCTTTATATATCGTTCCTTAAACCTAGTTAGAATCCCTAAATCCTCTTCTTATTCTAGTTTGGTAGGCTATTTAGCTCTTAGTATACCTATCCTAGGCCTATTAATAATTCTTTATATAGGTGCTCTGTCCCTTATACAGCCTAGTATACTAAATCTCTTATCTAGTTTCTATTCTTACTATAAGGTAATTCTCGCTCTAAATTCCTCTATAGTTTCTTTCTTTTTGCGTCTTATAAGTAGATCCTTAAAGTCTTCTTACTTCTTAGTCTTGTTAATAGCCCTTATCTATATCTTAAAGTCTTAGTCCTATAAGATTCTTAATTCTAAGCTTACTTCTATCTTAAGTCTTGCTCCTATCTTAGTTTAACTAGACTTAGGTATTCTTATCTTATCTTAAAAGTCTTAAATCTTACTTATCTCGTCTTAAAAATCTTATACCTATAGGAAACTCTACCCCAAGCTTATTTGTATATCTTTAAACTAAGCTATTACCTAACTCTATTAGTTTCTATCCGTTATAGGTCCCTTAGTATACCTTATCCTATCTTAAAAGTCTTAGTTATCTCTTATTTTATCTTAAAAATCTTAAGCCTTTAGCCTTTTACCTTTATTAAGCAATAAATTAGCACTAGTAGTTACTTGCTTGCTTAATCTCTATAAAATACTCTTCCTTTTATCTTATAAAGCAATAGATGCCGTATCTAATGGTGTTATAATGCCCGTTACTAAACCTTACTCTATAGCGGTCTTAGTCTCTGCTTCTAATATAACTTCTTTAAGATTTACACGCTCCTAGTAAGCTACTCTTATTACCTTATCGTCTATAAATGTTTCGCCTATATTAAACTCGTTATCTTTAATATCTAATCTGCGTAATAGTTCGTTAGTCCCCTTATATTTTAAGGATTTTGGCTCCTATAGCTAATAGCTTACGCCATACTTAGCGTCTTTATAAATTTGGCATGCGTTATTATAATAAAACGCGAAACTTCTAATTAAATATTCCTTTATTCCTCGCAGTATACTATTATCCCTCTATACGTGTATATCTTCTACTAGTCTAGTTCCCTTTATTATATAGTAACTCTAACCATCTTTATAATCCCTTATAAAGTAACCCTATTTTCCGCAATTTATATAAGCTCCATTCTTAAACTATTAATTTTGCTATAAAGTCCACCTAAACGTCTTCTACTATTAAGATCCCTAGTTTAGCCTCTACTCCTTAGTCCTATAATTACTAGATCCTTAACCTCTAGGTTTTTATAATTTCTTACTTTATCTCTTATAGACTTCTTTAGTACCACTTAAGTCCATTAGCTTTACGCTATACTATAGTTTTTAATTTAGCTTTAGTCATTACGTACTCTACGCCTTATACAACTATAAAACTTTATCCTAGCCTCTCTTAGCCTATTCCCTTTAGTAGATCTAATTATTAATCTTGATTACTTAATCTATTAACTCCTATAGGGTATCCACATCTTCTATTAGGATAATCGCGTCCTAGACTTTAGCCTTAAGTCCTTATTTATACTATGCTATAAGCGCCTTGTTATTCTACTTAACTTATATTACTAGTATTTAGAACTACGTTATATACTTAATTGCTAAGGTTTACTACGTAATATCTTAAAGTTTTCTTTCCGCTATAGTTACTGCCTCTAAGTCTCTAAACATTTATATAAGTTGCTCTATAAACCCTTCCTAGCTTAAGAATATAAACCGCACCTCTTAATTAGTAGTCGTTATTCCGTTTACCTATAT
>Ga0307515_10008646_pt1 | contig 19814 bp, 23 predicted proteins | sample 17_EM_MG_FD_194513 | JGI IMG/M metagenome (GOLD analysis project Ga0307515, IMG submission 194513) | Populus trichocarpa ectomycorrhiza microbial communities from riparian zone in the Pacific Northwest, United States - 17_EM | ecosystem: Host-associated > Plants > Roots > Unclassified | place... | reverse complement strand
GAATGTCCTTGATCTCCCGAACCAACATAAGGACAAGGGGCAGACTTGCAGGAACAAAGAGCATATAAATGGCGTACTTATGCTCTGCTGGGAAATAGAGCATGCCGACCATGCCAGGATTGAAGAAAGCTTTCGATGAGAGTTCAAGTGCTCTCTGTGAATGTTCTAGAGCAGCCAAACCGGAGATAGAACGCGCATGGTACATCTTCCGAGAAATGACAAATGATTAGTCTTTCGTTCTCAGATGCGTGAAGGAGGGGCGAGCTTACAGTCTCCAATTCCTCTAGCGCCGAGAGCACACCATCTCGAACATCCTTGCGAACTGGCATGTTTTCGATCTTTTCGACAAGTCTGATTATACTGGAAAGGGCCTCCGTGCTGTCCTTCGCATTCTCTTGTGCACGGGTACGCATTAGGGCATCCACGGACCACAAAGACAGATCCAGGCTACCATGCTCCACGTTCTTCGGTAGAGAGGGCACACCAAGGACGGTGGTGATTATGTGTTCGAATAAGCTGAAGATCTGCGACCCCGCCAATGCGTCCTTCGCTTCTTGTTGATTGGCTGGTGGATTGGCTATCACTATACCACCCCACTGCGGAATAATGAAAGTTGGTGAAGAAATAGGGTTTCCTTTTCCGTTGACAATCCGGAGAGGTCGGTGCGCCGGTGCGGGTACGAAGAGAACCAGATGAATAACGGGGTCATTGGTAACCGCAGAAGCTATTCAGTGGTCAGCACTACTGCGCTCTACACGATGACTGATAACTTACATAAACTCCATTCGGCGGAATTCACAAATACCTTGAGCTCATCCGAGCCGAGTGCGTAAAACTCCGAACCATCGGGTTGGATTGCTCGTGGTGGTTCAAAGGCAAGGGGTCCGTGGTATTGGACTTGAGACTCAATCGTAAAATTGTGTAATTCCCCCAGTTGTTTCAATGTTGGGGTGATATATCCTGAAATAGGAGATCTTGGTTAGCAGACCCACACCCTGGGTGCCATCGTACGCACTCTCCACGCTGACATCGGCCGCCCATCCTCGCGGTGCCCCTCCCGCGGAGGTATCCTCATTCAGAAGGGTAAAAGCGAGGCGATATCGCGGGGCGTATTGGATGACTCTCTGATCGGCTTGCTTTCCCGCTTTTGGTACTAGTAAGTGACAAAGAGTAGTGGCAAGCGGTTGAGGGAATGTTTCTGCTGGATATCTTGAGTATCAGTCTGAGTCTGGATTGTTTTCCTTACGTTTTTCCGTAAATAATGCGTGAAATACGACCTGACGTCCTTGAACCACATGTGGCTCTCTGCTTTGAGTGGGAATGACCTTGACCTCATAGGTGTCGCGGTTTGAAGCTGCGAGCCAGTTAGGACGCCTCTGCTTTGAATGGAGGGACAACCCTGGAGCATTAAACAAGTGGACTTTCAAATCTATCCCCTCCCATGCTTCACGGTTACGTTGGGAACACTTGAGGAGTTCCTTGTTCACACCCCAAGCCAAGTTACGGTTGACATCAGAATCATGGGCAGAAACACCAGTAATTGCAGAGGGGTCGAGAATTATATCAATACCGAATTTGACCTGGAAGTTCAGTGTCAGTATTGATGACACACTGTATCTGAAGTTAGGACAGGATAGAACGTTGAGTGCTGCGTGGCAGCACTAATGACCCAGAGACCAAAAGATGGAGACTGCGGGGTCTATCAAGGTGGTGACAGTGTCCGGATTCGGGGTCTCTTTCGCCTCACCTTGTTCCCTTCCCGGTCTAGTCGCTCAATGCGTGTTTTCGGCAGGCTCAACCGTTCTATGCTCGTCAAATTCCACCATATTGGAAGACAGAGAGCAACTACAATCCAGTATGCGGCAATTATAGAGCGCCGGGTCGTGTCACTTTGGTGGTAAAGTCGCGGGAGTACCAGCTCCTCATCTACACCAGTTTTGACAGGCGAGGTAGCTGTATGCTTGGGCTCCAACTGCAATTTTGGTGGCGCTATAGTTGGATTTGTGTCTTCATGTGACATGAGGATGGATGGAGAGGATGGAAGACAAGAAGTTTGTTTGGTTACTTTCAGGTACAATATTCTATGACCCTATTTCCTTTCCATACATGGACTATGGATCCCCAAAAGCCACATTGTGGCGCGGAGATCGTTCAACAGCGAAAGAATGGCCAGGAAATGAAGGTACATTAAACAATTCGGAGCAACACGCGACCTTAACTAATAGAAGATACGAGTAGAGCAAGACAGTAAACAGAGAACGTAACCGTGAGTCCTAGTGTCAAGGTACGTCAACACTGGGTCGTGTTGGTGAAAGCGTGGGTGAGATAACAGTCTCCTTCACAGTTCCTTCCTTTACCATAGAGACTACGTGATCTTGGGTGACCCTCAGTGGGGGTAAAGCCTTCTCCTTCTCGCCTTTCAAAAGGATTGCAGGATTCTCCTCGCCTTCCGGCATCTCGACAGCTTGCTGATTTGGGGGATGTTCGTCTTCCACTACAGTGTACTCGTTGGGATCTTGACCTGGGGCTGCTTCCTCAATGACGGCGCCTGCAACCGCAAAGGTCTCAAAGGCAAACTCCGTGGTCTAGCAATTCGAAATCAACGAACTACCCAATTGGGAGGCATGCAAAGTATGTACCTGAAGATTCTGTCCGGTACTGAGTTGCTTGAGTATTTGGCTTTCATACCGGTCGTGCAAAGTTCGACGGAATGACCTCGAGAGGAACGAAGCAATGAGGTTCAAGGACCATTCAGGTGGCACTATGGATAGGACCTGAAAGCAGTTGCTATTAGTCTTTCCTGACGAAAAGAATGCCCCAATCGTACCTCCCCAACCTCCAAGTTGATGGCTTGTGCGTTCAAGAGCTTTGCAGCGTGCTCAGTTTTTCCCTTGCCGGAGCTAATGTAAACTTCCACAAGCATCTTGGTCAACATTTGCTTCTTCCTCTCCTCCTCGCTGGACGGGGCTAAACCTGATCCACTGGATGGCATCCGCTGCAGTCTCTCCTTGCCAACGATCAAGGACGCCCAAGACCCGAGTCCCAACTCTTCTCCTATCATAACTGCAACCTTAGATGGTATGACACACCCGCCAAGCGAGCAATATGCTTCCGCAGTTGTTGAATCTTGGAGATCGTTGACAAGAATCGAGAGGGCCTCCTTATGAAGGTCGAGCTGTGTCACCCGTGTTAGACACTCAAATTACCAGCATAGTGACGAGTCTCAAGAGACGCACCTTTCCATCCACGATTGCGAGTTCAATCTTGAGGATTTGACTATATTGGAGAAGGCGCTCCCGTAGTTGCGTCACATCGTATAATGATGACCCTTGCAGGAAGAGTGCGAGTTTTAATCGGGTGCGTTTGTGGTCGGCATCTTGTGAGCCAAAGGCCAGGTGAGCCAAAAATGGGGTCGCCGTGTGTCGCTGTGAATAGTCTTGAGCTATGAAAAGGGGTATGTGAGTAAATGTGATGGTTCTCTTCGGCTGTATACCCACTTAGTTGGTTGTAAAAAGCGGCAATTGTCGGACTGCCGATGAACTCCTGAAATCGGTCGAGATAACTCATAGCTAGTTGAGTATGGAGTGAAGGCTCCTAAAAGGGAGTATTAGTACAGGTGTCCGTAGAGGGCCTATTAATGCCTTACAATACTGCGCTTCTCTAGCACCAAATGCTCCACGAATCCATGCGCAGCAAATGCATCCACTTGCCGTATTTGCTGCAGAAGGGCAAGGTCGTTTTCTTTGCGGGACCGTTTACCATCTCGGATCGATGTCAAGATCTGTAGAAACAGTGAAAATCAAACACTTGCAAGGAGGATGACCTCCCCTACCCTGAGGCCTGCATCCGGATCCTTTTGCAGCAACCACAGCGCATACCTCTCAACCAAAGTCCGATCTTTCAAATCTTGGAGTATGGTCGTGATCCTTGCAATAGGCTCTGCGACAGTCGGATCCCGCCATTCTCCGTCCGCCACTCTACCGAATAACGAGGTGAGTATCCACCACCACCACGAAAAAGGGACCTACTTGACTAGTAGCTCAAGGAGCTTGACGTGGTTGCCTTTCTTCTCATACATCCTGGCCAATGCATTGAACTGTGACCAATGAATGAGCGTGCTCTCCACATTCTCCAGTACCAGATGCGTTGACTCGTCTAACAGCGACTTCAAGTCTTCCACGTCATCCGGATCCGCCGAGGATGCGAGCAGCTCCACGAGCACAGTATCGACCGCCTATAATCAGTCCCATTCATTCCACTGATCTGCACATACTAAAGAATGCAACGCACCATATTGACAACGGGATCGGAATACATCTCCCCAATCTTTGTCGTGGAAACGAATTGGCGCCGATTCCGAAACTTCCTCAAATACTTGCCAAGCATCTGCTGTGCACTCCACTGCAAGGTCGTCTCGAGCTCCTCGCCTGTGGTGGGTTTGAGATGCGGTGTATAGTTCCTGACTATGTTGCGGGAAACTGGAGCGATCAGTTTCGTGTTCCGTGTGAATGCGGGGAGTGAGGTGAGTTTTGGGATTTTTATTTATTTGTTACGTGTGGTGAGAGTAAGACGAGTGTACGATGCGGTAGAAGTAGGGATGGGGTGGTTGGAGGAGAGCAAGAGCACTAACCAATTTCGGAGATGGTCGAGTTGAGCAGGGCGCGGACTTGTGGTTCGAGTCCTGCAAAGACTTCGAGGGTAAAGTCGTCCATCAGCCTCGGTTGGCGGAACTCTGGGAATAGCCGAATAAGAAGTCGAGGATCCGTGTCCCCTCTAAAGAGACTGTCCCCGGCTTCCTCGAAAGCCGTTTCTCGTAGATACGCCAGGCCTATCCGTTGGTGGATATACCGGATATCATCCGCCTGTCACAAGATATATTCAGGTGTCCTGTTGAATGGTGAATACACGAACGCACCACATCGCCCTCCCCACCAGGTTGCATAGAGAGCTTCTTCTGCACCTGTGCAACAAGATATGCAGCATCGTGCACCTTGCCCGAATCAATTAACCCATCCGCTTGAGATATAAACGTCGACGGCAGCAGGGCATAAACACAATCCGGCCCAAATACAATAACGTGTGCTTTTGGAAACTGCGGTGGTTGTCCGTTCGCCCCTCCACGTGTCCGCGGAGCGCTTACTGCTGACCGGACAGGGGTCGGGGGAGGTGTAAGACCTGAACCGCTGGGCTCGGTTGGGTCTTTGCGTGTGAGAGGGGGAGGATTTGGCGCACAAGTGGGAGGGATGGTGATTGACAGCCTTTGGAGTGTCTGTTTTCGCTGGTTAATCGGCGCAGAGAAGCCTGGTCGGCTTAGCACGAGGTTTGGGGGTACGGTCACAGAGGATGGGAGTTTTATGGTCTGAGATATCTCCAGTGCGTTGATTTTGTACACTTGGACTTGACAATCGGGCATCGACGAGATGAGAAGTCCCTCGTCTATACACACCGATTCTGGGTGCCCAACCCATCCGGTCATGGGAGATCGGCATGGGTCCCCAGAGCTGTTGACGAAGGTTCCGATGCTTGATGGGTCGTTATAGGTCACACAGACGTACTCGTCCTTGCCCGCCACGTATATCTGCGGGAGGACTTTCTTTTCTGAGTCGAGGCTAATGGGGTAGAAAGGGAGAACCGTAGAGGCCTTCGTATCAATAATACTGTATGTCTCTGTGTCGGCGATGCAGATGTTTGACCCTGTGCGTTTCACAGCAATGACAGAGGAGATATTGATTTCCTAAGGCAGCATCAACGCTGGTTCTTTAAGTCATAACAAACACGAACCTTAACGAACTGGAGCCGTGATGTCAGATCCCAGAACGCGATGCTGGTGCGTTTAACTATTGACAGACCGATTGCCTCTCCAGGGTTGGGTGTCTCATTGATAGCAAACCCAAGGACGCCCTTCATAGGACGTATAAGCTCAGATGAGACCAGGTCGAGTGTGGGTATAGAGAGGAAGTAAAGAAACAGGTCTGTGAGTCCACGAGTTAGGCTTGTCATAAGTGTTCTTCAGAGACATAAATCCACTCACCGGCGTGTACTAACAATTTTGATATACCGGGGGCTAGCTGCATGCTGAGGATGGCCTGGTTCCCAGGTAATAACCGCATGGAAGCCAGCTGATAAGTTCCAACCTTGCAAGGCTCATCAGTCCATTGCAACAAGAGTCAAAGAGTAGTTCAACTTACCCCATCGGTACCCTCCTCTAATGCATACCGGAACACATGGCCGTCTGTGCAGCCAAGGTAGATATTAGGACCTGCACGTGGAACGTCGTGTCTAAGTGATTGAACCACAATATGCGTGTAGAGGCCTACCAAACGCCTGTACAGCTGTTACTTTGGCCTTTATTGGGCCACTGACAGTTCTTCGTCGTCCACCAATGTCTCGTTCGAGGTCGCTGAACGGTAAGAGTTTAGGAATTAGTGGAAATAGTTGGTAGGGCGGCACATCTAGTTTTCTTTCGGTCATTTCGGAGGTATGAGGATGGCTTAGGCCACGACGACCCAAGTCAAGAAAAGTCGCGGTAGAAGTAGTGGGTGGACGCAGGGTCCAGGTGGTGGAGATGCCACTTGCCTTCTGCCGGAACCCACAATTCCGAGGACGATCACCAAACCTGAGTGTTCGGCCCTCAGGCGGCAGTTTAGTGCCCCCAGTGCCCCACGCCTTCATGAGTGGTCCGGCGTCTTCCCTTCACTTGTGGGACGGGCGACCAAAAATAACACCGGGGACCCACGAAGTTCAAGGAGATGGAACAAATAGAAGGTGTTGTAGTTGAACCATTCGAGTAGGCATGGTCTGGTCACCTTTGGTGCGTTGTTAATATGAACCAAAGTAAAAACGGATAAGTTGAGCGATTGAAGACTCGTTTAAATAATGTTATATTGGTTTATTGCCCCATGAACAAGGCCATATTGCTAGTTTGAGGCGGCTAACGAATATGCCACCCAGCCTCTGTGGTCGATGCAACCCGCTGGAAGATGGAGGCAATTCCATCTGCCTCAGTAATTCCAACTGCCTCAGCTCAGTGAATAATTACGAAATGTGGAATGGTGCTTGTGGGCTCTCTGCCTTGATCCTGCTCGAGCTCGACGATCGGACGGTTTTTGTGGGGCGACTAGATCTATGTTTGGGCCTTTCAAACCTTCTAGTAAATGTCGTTGTATGTCATAACTTCCCTTCCTGAAATTATTACTCACCTTGGCTCCTGCCCAAACACCAGCCTCACACTCTCTCCCTTAGATTCGAACATTGGCCAGCTGTTTCTGGGTAACGGAAAAATGCTGGTATCAACACAACAAACAGCACGATTTATAGGTCTTTCTACCTCTCATGCACGACTTATCGCATTCCGCGCCTGCGCGCACGCGCTGGTTACTCATAGGTACGTCAGACCCAGTCGTCCGAGCCTGGAACTAGCATACACCCGTCCCCTATGTCCATAATAGCCTGGCTATTATGATATTCAAAGCTGACACGTCGGTCTTGATTTTCGCAGACAAACCTTTGAGACGCTGGCGTCCCGTTCTCATTTCCACTCCTCTTCACGATTGCTAGGTAAACATCGGTTTGGTTGTGCCCTCCTACTGCCCTTTGTGTCAACCCATCATTTACTTGCTTGCTCAAAAACCGGGACTGAAATAGACGTCATTCGTAGCGGAAACCATTAAAGTGCCCCAAATGGCCGAGTCCATCACAGAGGGCACCCTTAAGAGCTGGTTGAAGCAGGTCGGTGACACGGTCGCCGCAGATGAGGAGGTCGCCAGCATTGAAACTGACAAGGTCGGTCCTTGTTCGATAATTCACGGGACTCACAGACAATGACCGACTCCAAATTACATAGATCGACGTTGCGGTCAACTCTCCAAAATCCGGCAAAATCGTCGAGCTATTAGCAAAGGAGGAGGAAACCGTAACCGTCGGTCAAGACTTATTCGTCCTCGACACGGACGCAAGCTCCGCAGGTATGCACCTCCGAAACCACGCTTCTATTTCCATAACTATGATCCACAGATACTGCCTCCAGACCTCCAGACAAGAACGCTCCCGAGGACTCGAATAAAGCGGTCGACCAAGCGGCTGAAAAACGCAAAGACACCTCCCCTCCGCCACCAGAAGAGAGGAAAGAAGCACCACCGCCACCAAAACTTGAGTCGAAACCCGCCCCACAACCCGCCTCCAGACCAAAGGAACCGAAACCCGAATCTACGCCGCCTCCCGCTGTTCCCGGCAGCAGGAATGAAACGCGCGTGAAGATGAACCGCATGCGTCTGCGTATCGCCGAGCGCCTAAAGGAGTCACAAAACACTGCCGCATCACTCACGACCTTAAACGAGATCGACATGTCGTCGCTCATAGAGATGCGGGCCAAGTTCAAGGACCAAATCCTGAAGGAGCAAAATGTCAAGCTCGGGTTCATGTCCGCATTTGCCCGCGCGGCCACCCTCGCGCTCAAAGAGGTCCCCGTGGCGAACGCGAGCATCGAGGGCGACCAGATCGTCTATCACGATTATATCGATTTGAGCGTCGCGGTTGCTACACCCAAGGGCCTTGTCACTCCTGTGCTGAGGAATGCGGAGACGATGGGGTTCCTGGATATCGAGAAGGGAATCGCGGACCTCGGCAGGAAGGCGCGCGATGGTAAATTGACAATTGAAGAAATGGCGGGCGGCACTTTCACCATGTTCGTCTTTATTTTTTTGTCCTCGTGGATATATGCGTGTGGGATTGACGCGGTTCATGACAGCTCGAACGGTGGTGTCTTCGGTAGCTTGTTCGGCACGCCAATTCTCAACTGGCCGCAGGCTGCCGTACTCGGTATGCATGCCATCAAGGACAAGCCCGTCGTTGTCAACGGACAGATTGTCATTCGTCCGATGATGATCGTCGCGCTGACATACGACCATCGGTTGATGGATGGTCGGGAGGCCGTCACGTTCCTTGGTTAGTAGACTCGTAGCCATGACACGTGGTGCTAACTGCCTGTGTGTAAACAGTTCGTATCAAGGAATACATTGAGGATCCTCGCAAGATGCTCTTGGCCCCATGAAACGCTACTCGTTGGAGCCTGAGCAGGAACATTAGCGATGGCAATGTGTTCGAATGAGTCCTTAATCAATATATATACGTGGACAAGCAATGATGCTTGCGATTTGGCAAGAACTAGTATTTGTCATTTGGAACTGAGGATTTTTCCTTGAGAGACATGATCGGCGAATCTGATACTAGTTCCGTACGATATCCTTGGTAGGCATGATTGTCAAGGCGCAGGAAATTAGACTATGACAACCCCAAGCTCAGGAAGTGTATCTATTCCCTGTTTCTTTGAAGGCGACCTCGTACCCGCTCGGAATGGATCTGGAACGCCATCCGCACCGTGCTCGATCCAGACATCGTTCACTGCTGACCTTGTTGGCTCGGGGATCCGTCTTATCACATGGTCAGCGTGGAGCATGCTGATTTCGATAAGCTCCCAGACGACCCACTCGTTATTAATGGACCCTACATAGTACAATACATCCACTCCCAACCGGATCGAACCTTTTCCGACTCATCTTGCTGCCGCTAGGGCACCTGGTGTCGCCAAATACAACGTAACATGGTCAGGCTGCAGTCACTTCCCTTGGTTATTAAACCCACTTACGTAGCCATCATGTGATTAACTCTTTGTTGTGTGTATAGTCCGTGTTGAGGAACACATCGAGGATCCTCGCAAATTAAAAAGCTCTTGGCTCCATGAAGACGCCACACATTGGACACTGAGCAGGAACACTAGCAACGGCAATATACTCTACTTAGTCCCTCATCAATACCTATTGAATGAATGAACAAATGCTGATCTTTGCAATTTGGCAAGGATTTTGACAAAACATCCGGAACTGACGCTCTTCCTCGAGAGACATGATTGGCGAATATGATACTAGGTTCATACGATTTCTTCGTGGACATGCTTGGCAAACGAAGAGATCAGTCAATGATAACTCTCAGGACTTTCCAGCATGGGCAGCCTCTCTTTTCCCTACATATTCGAAGAGCGACCTCGCACACGGTCTGAACGGATCACTAACTCCATCCGCACTGGAGCCAATTTAGATATCATTTGTGTCTGGGACCTTGTTGGCCCTAAATTGGTCCAATCACCCTTGAGCATGCTTATATGCTGCAGGCTTGACAAGCTCCAGGTGACCCTTTTGTTGTCATTCTGCCCTTACAAAGGCTCTACCAAGTAGTGAATAGTGAAGACGTGGATAAAGATACAATCTGCATTGTAAGAACAAAGTAAATTTTCACAGGCATGTAAATACTCACCTTATTCGATTTTGGCTCATCAAAACTCTATCCTACTCAACGCAATGACACCCAATAACCCGTCCAATTGCACTCAGAATGCTGGACTAATGGGATAATTGTCATAAGTGTATTCACCTTCTCGTTCTACATCCTCCACGGGTAGTTCGATCAAGCAATGGAAAAATTGCATAAGTATAGCGGAGTACAATGCATATGTTCCAACAGCTATTTTCGTAATAAAACTAGTACCACACAAGCTAAATGTCCAATTCAAATCCCTCAAACCCCTCAGCCAGAACAATTCTTTCCATCGAAAAGCTTCCGTCCTTCCCAATCAGTTCAAACTTGTTTCCAGCCCAGGACATGATTTCAGAAATTGTGAAGACTTTCAAGGGAGACCCATACACTGCACGAAGAGTGACAATGTCTTTGAGGATGGGGACCAGCTCTGGGTGCACGAAATTACCGCGACCCTCAATCTGTAAAGTCTGCAACCTAGGACAGAGGAATTCCAACGTCTTTCCCTCCCGGCTTGTCAGTTTCAGCCCTGAGGTTCCATCCGCATCCCTTGGAAGAAAGGCTTTGAAGGAGACCACACCTCCCCAAGAGCTGATAATCAAAGTTTCAAGCAATGGTAATGATCTAAGGATTGGGATTAGGTCTCCACCAACCGGCCAAATCCTCATGTGCAGGAGATTCAAGCCTGACAGGTTTGCATTCACTGCAATAGCTGTCTCCCAAATTGTACTGAAGTTCGAATGTGAGAAATCCAAGGCCAGCTGATGGATCTGTGGGAGTTTGAAAGTAGCAAGCAAGTAGGGGTCATCTATGTCTACCCTGGTGCAGGCAGGCATCGCTGTCTCTGTTGACGCGCACTGGCTTGGATTATGACCTAGCCCAACGCGTTTCACCAACCTGCACCTCTCGAGCTTGTGGAAAGTGTGACCAGCCAAAAATGAAGGATTAGCACCAACCACGACTAACACCCTGAGTGTGTTGAAAAGGGGCGAAGGACAAGGTAGTGATATTGACGGTGATGGCATGTCATGGGTACGTATCCCCAGTTCCATGTGACTACGAATGAAGAGAAATTCAATGAAATTGTGGGGACCAGCGCCATGGAACTGAAAATATTCTATCTCCTTGAAAGGTAATGGAACGCAACCATTCGAATACCACAACGCTGACATTGGGATTACGGTATGTGGAGTTGAAATACTAACTTGAAGACCACCGGGCACTGAATCCGGCAATTTCTTCACTGGATTTCCAATTCTCCAGATTCGCGGCTCAGGCGCTTCGTCAAAGCTGAAGTTGAGTGAGAATGGGGTTTCCGTCTCCAGCTGCCGTGATGCCACGATGTCACCCAGGACTGAGATGAGGTCCTTTTTGTCTGGGCCTCTCAGCCATCTCCTGTATTGGAGACAAAGTGACTTCAGTGATGGACAGAATGGAGGAATGGTCTGGCTTGGCGGCGCAACCATTTGAGATGAACCATTGGCGTGAGAGGTTCTGAGAATGAAGGCCCGGAAGAAATTTGTGCTCAAAGCGGTGGGGCGGGCAAGCCCCAGCCACAACTCTTTCAAGGTTGGTACAGACCTCAACATGAAGAGCAGCAACTGCTCACTGCATTCAACATCCAGGTGCAGCTCGGTAAGGAGCTGTGCTCCAGCAGAAAATATAGGGTAGAGCGCTGCAAGATGAGGGTTTCCTCTCCAAACGTTCCACTGTCCATTTTTTGCATCCAATCTATGTAGTGAAGGGAGATTAAAATGCATAAGGGGGTGAAGATCATTGGAGTTGTAAAGAAGAAGGGAGCAAGACGGCATAGTAACAGGCTGGAGAGCCTGGATAGTGTCGGCATGTTGTGGAAATATGATACTACACTCCTTGAGGGCAGAGAAGACATGGCCGGCCATCCACTGGACAGAAACAGATTTCAAATACAAGGAACGGAGGGAATGGATAAGAGGAAGGGAGGTATCTGGTGGATAGGTTGGGAGGCAAAGGCAGCGAACCTCAAAAATCTGCAGCCTCTGAAGATGTGGAAGGATATCTACAGGGCTGCCTGTCCTCTTGGACAGCTGGATTTTAAGAGTTCTGAGGGAGTGGGTGATATGCAAACACGTAGGTTGCACAAGGTAGAGTACAGCAACAGAATCTGCAAGGTGCATCGTAGTGAGATTGGGAGAGGCACTTCTGCTGATTGAAGTCATCAATGGCTCAACGAACTTGCTAAAACCGCAGGCTATTTTGAAGGATTTGAGGTGCACCAAAGGCTGTAGGACCTGCAGTGCGTTGCATTCTCCATGAGGTGGAGGCGAAATGAGGTTAAGAGAGGTCCATCTGGATGCTGCCTGGGCTGCGGCCATGAAGCAAGCATGAAAGTTCTCGGCATTGAAGTCGTTGCCATCTTTTTCATCATTCATATCAACCCTCACACTCAAGCGTGACTTTCTGCCATGTATAAATGCCTTGACCACTTCTCTCTGAGTTGCCCTTCTGATTGTCAGTTGAGAATGGACACCAGGAGTTGAAAGCATAATTGCATGCCAGCGCCGGCACACAAGCATCAACTTCTCTCTACACCATGGCCGTTGTTGCAGTATGAGCAGAAAGATTTCAGAGAGTATTTCCACTGGAATGAAGTCGGCTTTGCCGGGGGCGAGCAACGGACGGGCCAGGGACATGATTTGACAAAAGCTAGTTCGCGAGCACTGGGGAGATGGTAAGAATGTTCATCAGCAATTAGTGGAGCAGTGAGTCAAACCGGTCTGCCTTTGCGCCCATGCCGACTGCGCATGCGCCAGTTATTGCCACCTGCCACCCGTCAGCTACCGCAGAGCCCATCCGCGACAGATGTGTCATTTTATTTTATTTTATTTTGTGGGGGAAGGAAGGGAAATGCGTCATGCACGTGTCATTAAGAAGTTTTCCCCCGACGGGATTTGAACTGTCGAGGGGACATGTAAACAGTAGCACTCAATAAATTAACAACGCGGTGGAATATTTCGATTGATTCATTACATGTAATGCTTTTCGTGCATATCGTGCAAGGACTAATTTGCATCAGTCTTAGCCCTCCGGGATCGCTGTCAACACCATCAGCTTTAGGGAGCAGTATCTAAATGCATTAATTACCAAAGCAATTTTTGTGATAAGACCAGTGCTGCGCAAGCTAAATGTCTAATTCAAATTCTTCCTCTTCCAAAACACACGCTCCCATTGTAAAGCTTTGATCCCTCCCAATCAGCTCAGTCTTGCTCCCAGGCTTGGGCCAAAAATCGAAAAAAGTAAATTTCTTCAAGGGAGACCCATACATTGCACGAAGAGTGACAATGTCTTTGAGAATAGGTATCAGCTCTGGCTCCACCGAAGGATCTTGACCCTCAATCCATATATACTTCAACCTAGGACAGAGAAGGGCCAACGTCAACCCTTCACCACTCGTTCCTTTCAGTCCAGACGTCCCATTTGCTTCCATCGGAAGGAAGGCCCTGAATGAGACCACACCAAGCCGAGTGCTGGTAATCAAGGTTTCAAGCAAGGGTAAATATCTAAGGATTGGGATCAGATCTCCATCAAACGGCCATCTTTTCATATGAAGGAGATTCAATCCTGACAAATTTGCATTTACTGCAATACGCTTCTCCCAAATGGTACTGCTGTCTGGATCTGAAAATTTCAAGGCCAGTTCATAGATCTGTGGAAGCTTGAAGGTGGCAAGTATGTAGGGATCATCTATATCTACTCTGGTGCACACAGGCATCTCTGCCTCTGTGACCAGGCTTGGCGAGCTACCAAAAGATTTACGTGACTTCGTCACCCTGCATCTCTCGAGCTTGTGGAAGGTGTGACCGGCGAAAAATGAATGCTTAGCGCCTTCAATCACTAGCACCCTGAGTGCATAAAAAAGGGGGAAAGCACAAGGAAGTGGAGTTGGCAACAGTGGTCGGTCAAGTACCACTAGCTCCATGTGATCATGAACAAAGAAAAATTCAAAGGAAAAAGGGAAAGAGATGGGTCGCAACTGAAGATATTCTGCCTCCTTAAAAGGCAAAGGTACTGAAGTAAGCTCCCACGGAATTTCTCGTGCCGATATGGGAACCATGCCATATGGAACCGAAATACCAAGAATAATGTCCTTAGGCTCTAACTCCTGGGATTCCCTCACTGGCTTATCAATTGTCCAGATCGTCCCAAATGTTTCAAAGCTCAAGGTAAGTGAGAATGAGGACTCTTCCTCCGGCTGCCGTGATTGCACAATGCCACCAAGGACTACGATGAGCGCCTTTTTGTCTGGGCCCCTCAGCCATCTCTTGTAGTGGAGCTGAAGTGACTTCAATGATGGACAGAGTGGAGTAATGGTCTGGTTTGGAGGTCCAACCATGTCAGAGGCACCATCAGCATTAGGTTCTCTGACAATAAATGCCTGGAAGAAAGTCGTGCTCAAAGCATTCGGGCGGGCAAGTCCCAGTTGCAACCATTCCAGCCTTGGTACAAGGCTCAACATATAGACCAACAGCTGCTCACTGCATTCAATATCTAGGCGCAGGTCAACTAGGCGTATTGCTCCGGCTGCAACTACAGGGCATAAAGCTGCAAGGTGAGGATTCCCTCGCCAGACATTCCACTGCCCACATTTCACATCCAATTCTCGGAGTGAAGGGAGATGGAATTGTGCAAGGGGATGAAGATCATTGGAGTGATATCGAAAATAGATGCAAGAGGGCATAGTAACAGGTTGGAGGGCCTGGATGATGTCAACATGGCGTGGAAATTTGATATCGCAATGCTCAAGGGCAGGAAAAACATGACCAGCCATCCACTGGACAGAAACAGACTTCAGATCCAAGAAACGGAGGGTATGGGTAAATGGAAGGCAGGTATCTGGTAGATAGAATGGGAGGCAAAGGTTGCGGGCGTCAAAGACATTCAACCTGTGAAGGTGTGGAAGGATATCCACAGGGCTACCCATTCTCTTGGACAGGTGGACAATAAAAGTCGTGAGGGAGTGGGTGATATGCAAACATGCTGGTTGCACAAGGTAGAGTACAGCAGCAGGGTCTTCAAGGTGAATTGTAGTGAGTTTGGGAGAGGCACCTCTGCTGATGGCAGTCATAAGTGGCTCTAGGAACTCGCCAAAACCGCAGGCCAATTTAAGGGATTCAAGATGCACCAAAGGTTGTAAGATTTGTCGGGCTTTGTATTCTCCATGAGGTGGTGGTGAAATAAGGTCAAGCGAAGACCATCTAGGTGCTGCCTGGGCTGCGGCCATGAAGCATGCGTAGAAGGTCTCAGGATTGAAATCGCTGCCATCTTTTTCATCGCTCATATCAACCCTCACATGCAAGCGCGACTTTCTGCCTAGTATAAATGCCTGGGCCACGTCCTTCTGAGTCGCCCTTCCGATCGTCAATTGAGAATGGATGCCTGGAGTTGAAAGGATGATGGCATGCCAGCGTCGGCACACAAGCATCAACTTCTTTCGACACCATGGCCGGTGTTGCACTATAAGCAGAAACATTTCAGAGAGTAGTTCCACTGGAATGAGGTCGGCTTTGCCGGGGGGCAGCAACGGACGACGCCAGGACATGATTCGACGAATGGTATTTCGCGAGCACTGGGGAGATGGCGAGAGTCAAAGAACGTTCAACAGCAGCTAACTCACACTCGTGCACCGCTGGTCTGGTTGGCCCTGCATGCTTGTGCACATGATAGTCCACGCCATGCGCCAAAGGCATCAGACGAATGTCGCGATTTCACTCGCTAAGGTTTCCGAGAAGGTGCCATGTCGGGTAGAGTTTGGGGCACTGTTCCTGACTCGCACGTCAGCGATCTCCGAGGTTCTGGTTGCGGTGGCGGGCTTGTTTCGGCTATTTGAATGCGACGATGGCAACCTGTGATTGGGCGATCGCGGTCACAACAGAGTTACATCTGAGCCATGGCCTCATACAGCTGCTCTCTTTCTTTTTGTCTGGACTCAAGACGGACCGCAAAGCGCCGGCGAGCCGAAAGCGCCTCCCGATCAATAACATTTTCTATTCACCATGTTTATTCCTTCTACTGAGCATGCGTCCTGCCGCGTGTGTCCCATTTAGTTCGTATCGCGCGTTTTAATTCCTTCTTTCCATTGTCCTCGCAGTTCACTTCTAACAGAGTAGGCGCCAAATTCTGCCAGACCACATGCAAGAGACAACGGGAGTGGTCCAACGGATATGTTCAAATGGGGTCCGCGTCGACTATACCCTCGATTTCACTGGAGGGGCGCGCTTCATTCAAAGCCTCTTTCCAAGAACTGTTTCGAATCGAATTCTCCACACTACAATTCTCGCCACTCTCTGCACCCTTCGCAACGAGCACAGCGTGAGCAAGCACAATTACAGTCTGAGTCGGGGTTAGGATTTCCACAGAGCGGCGTGCTACTTCCGACAATCGTGAGTGGCCGAGGATTTCTCCGAGTGATTGGTAGTCCTTACGAAGAAAATTCACTAGTACCCCTGAGCCGTTGTTTCGCGTGAACGATGTATAAAGCATGCTGGTGCAGAGCTACAGCGAACACAATGAGACGAGTCCGAGAGTACGCTTCGCACATTCTACCTGAAGGTGGTCAACACCATACCTTAATCTGCCTTGTCTTCGTGTACTTCAAGCCGCTATCTAGCGCTATCTTGGACCTTTAAAGGATTCATCGAGCGAAGGCTCTTTCCAAATTTCGTTCACAGAAAACCAGTCTCGATTTCACTACAGTACATAGCAGTGCAAACGTTACGACCCGATTTCTCCTCATTCTCTTCATCCTTCACAACAAGCACAAGGTGAACAGGTGCGATTCCAGTCGAGGCTGCCATTTCCACAACGAAACTGGATACTTCCGCTTGTCAAGGTGTCGCCAGTCTAGGGCCAAGGGTCCAGAGGTGGACAGAGAGTCGGCGCGTTCGGAAGTGGAGTAATTTGATTTCACTGCGGCCTGGAAAATCGATTCCTGCAACTAGTGTTCATGAGCCTTCGTTCACGTGTGCCAGTGTGTAGAGGGGCATATACAGGCTTGGAGACGGGGACGGTCATGGGAGAAAGGCAGACGCACCTCGACTCAAAGGTGGGCATGAATGCGCGGGGCGATGAACGACTGAACCGCAAGCGACGATGAGGTTTGGGTGCGAGGGACGACGGCCCCAGATGGCTGATCGACAGTACTGTGGCCAATGTCGTTTATTAAGGATAAATATTCACGGCGCATTGCGAGGCAGGAAGCGGAGGAATCCTTGGTGACTTGCAAAATTTGTACGGTTGTAGGGAGGCCGGTATGGGACGAGGAGGAAGGACATGGAGTACAGAATGGAACATAGAGACCGAGTTGAGCTGTAAGTGAGGAAACGAGCAGTGAGCACGAGCAGCACAGAGAATGAGCATGACGGACTGGGGACGAATCTGCGCCTGGAGATATTTGTTGATCTGCTTCACCGTCCAAAATTTCTGTCATTTCGGAGAGTATGCGCTTGGTGTACGGCCCACGGTGGTAATTGCTACCCGAAAGTGACGGACGCGTCGGGAGTGGTAGAGATGTGGCGAGTTCGCGGTGACTATGGATTGGGATTCGGAAGAGAACGTGACCCGAAGAATGGTGCAGGGCGATTAGTCCGTGGGTGTGAGTGCTACTCTCCACTGGAGGTGACGAGGCTCTCAGAGGAAATTGACACTGCTGTGGTGACATACCGCCCCTCGTTCATCCTGTTGGTACACCGCCGTCGCGCGCAGCGTGGAATGAAGTTTGGCTGCGTATGGGTCCACCCCATCGACAACGACAACGACGATTAGGTCCTGACCAACGTCGGCTGTGTATCGAGATCCACGGTCTCTTCACCAGAATGACGATCGCACATTCAGAAGCACGTACAGCGACGAAAGCTTGAGTCGATTCCCGTGATTGGTGTTAAGAGCCCTTGGTGCGCACCTGTTAGAGTGAAGACAGGTTTCAGCGGATCTCCTGCGGAGCGACGACGAGGGCTGCGGGGAATTCACCTACGAACATTACACGAGGATCGGTGCAAGACCAGTGAGAGAGCGGCTCTGGGAAGTGGGAGACACCCCCGGATTGACGGTGTTGTGGCAAAAGTCATCCGCTAAGAATGAAATTGGCGCATCGCAAGAAGAGAGGACGGTATTTCGGAGCGGAGAGTACGGTCGTCGGTGGGCATCTAGGAGCGGCATGGAGTACGGAATAGGAGGATACAGATTCAATTGAGCTGTAAAATGAAGCAAGAGACAGTGAGCACGGGATTCAACTCGCGCGATGAACTTGGGGTCGGGGGACAGGATATGTACCTTTGGTCACGAGACGGGCGAATATGGGTCACATCACCGAGAAGAAAATATGCTCTGGTGATTTAGTGAGGGCGAGATGGTGCAGCTACGGTGATCGAAAGCGAAAAAAATAATTCGCATTGCTGTTGGTGCAGGGTCCAAGTGCTGAGGTCCCTCTTAGCTTCTAACCAAACCCGAGCATTCGACCCTTCGACGAGATTCTAGTGTGCTGCGACTTGGTAGGCGGTTGGGCTCCCATTCGTGCTCCAAAGCTGCTGCACCAATCCACGCCCGAACCTGAATTCCATCAAACCTGAATTTCAGCATCCAGGCGGCGTTCCACTTCATCTGCTGCGACTTAACTGTTCAGCGTCTTATGCCTATGCTAGGCTCCCCAGCTGAACTGGTGCGATATGTGGGGCCAAAATATGACCAGGAACTTACGAGGTTAGGGGACGTGGAGGACATGGGAGACAGAATAGTTGGTGTTGGCCAGTGAGCATGGGTTGGTTATCCTTGGTACACCCTTTGATATTCAATAGATATATAATGTACTAAAGATACATCCAGCGCAGGGACGATCAACTGGTGCATAGATCAATACTCTGCAATTTGCGGGATAGTCCCTGAGGCGACTACACTCTGCATCAGTATTTATCGACGCGCGCTATCATCGGCCCCTTCGAACCTTGAGCTGCTGTTTCCGGGCAACAGAATGCTACCGGCACCAACACAACAAACATCACCCTTGGTGGCTCTTTCCATCTCCCATGCGCGACTTCTCGCGTTCCGCGCCTGCGCGCACGCACCGCCTATTTTTTATTTTTTTATTTTTTTATTTTTTTATTTTGTGGGGGGGAAGGAAGGGAAATGCATCATGCACCGTGACGCCCGTGCGCCGTGTGTGGGACTCCAGTACGGCTTGCCGTTGGGATCTTTCGCCCGTTGGACAATCTGCCGCCTGACCTACCCACTAAAACCCTTCCCTGCCGGTTGTCTCGGCTACATCCCGTTAAGCGAAATTTATGGTTGGGTATGGGTCTGCGTCAAAGTTGACGAAAGTTCCGTCTCCCCAGAGGGATCGGAGTTTGCATTGGCGGATTAGTTTCCTTCTCGGTTCCATAAATCTTGTTGCGATCCAGCTGTTCCTTATCAGGTTTGATAGCATATCTTTTAGTATTTCTTTTGTTTCATTCGGCACTACGTCCTGATTATTTATT
>Ga0307515_10008645_pt1 | contig 19815 bp, 17 predicted proteins | sample 17_EM_MG_FD_194513 | JGI IMG/M metagenome (GOLD analysis project Ga0307515, IMG submission 194513) | Populus trichocarpa ectomycorrhiza microbial communities from riparian zone in the Pacific Northwest, United States - 17_EM | ecosystem: Host-associated > Plants > Roots > Unclassified | place... | reverse complement strand
ATCATTCCTATTCCATTACCACTGGTAGCAACGGAGACACCCAGAGAGTCCCACCATGTGAAGAAGATCGAAGGACAAAGATCCTAAGTGGGAATATGACATACGTGAATTTATTCAAATGTCTCTCGTCCTCTTTTCAGATCAATATAATTCCCGTCAAAGTTGAAAGGATATTGTGGGGCCTACTTATCAATACTCAGAACCCATACGCAGACAAGGCCGGGCCGTACAGTGGAGCTCAATTCAATTTAATCCAGCCTCGCCACCCCTCTTCGCTCGAAGCACCTACGCTTACGATGCTACGCCTGGGCGATCTGAACAGCATAGTGATGCACCAACGAGCGGCGGCGCCGGCTTCGTCCTCAATATATGCAACCTTGGGGTTGTTCCTGAACAACGCTCTAACAATATGGCACAAAATGCCGGAAAATGTGCCTCAGATCGAAGGATTCCACAAAAGCTGCTACTCCATTTTAAACGGGAATAGGGGCTTATATACACATAAACGGAAGCCCAGAACGCTCGAGGAAAAACTGATCGAAGGCGTAACACTCACACAATGTACCCTACTACATGTGACAGAAATCCCGACACCCAAACACATGAGGAGTCCACCTCATCAATCTCAACATCGCCCACTGCAGCATCACGGAATTGCCCGCCGTCCGTGCATCAGTCAGCCAAACGATGATCGACGAGGACTGTTCCGGCTTCATCCTCCCAACCAGGATGGCTAGTCTGAATCAGTGAGACCCATTGCCTTCAGTCAACATTCCAGACGTACTGGGTAGAAGCACACAATCGCAGTTTTCAGTATAGACAAAGCCTGCTGTCTGACTCGAACCCATTGTACCAGGAGGCTAACTGTGTATAGAGGGTACTGTCGTTGAGCGACTTTGAGTAGAGGGGCCACCGATGCGTAAGAATATACAGGACCGCCCGTCGATCGATTACGTGATGTATGAGCCTGAGTTCAGGGAAATTGGGGGAAAAAGAGAACTCGGACCCTGCTTTGTTTATGTTTGGCCGGCAGAGACGAAGCATGATGTCACGTCTGTCCAAGCGAGCCCTCAGCTCGCGCATCGAACCGCGACCCGATCGACACATACTTCTTCGTATTCTGTACATATTCTGGAGGTGGTTTTTTTGGCTATTGCGATGCCATACTCCGGAGCTGAGGGACGGAATTTCCGAAGGTTCACGTGGGCGGAAGGGCTATCGCATAGCGACTTGTTGCAAACCAAGATGCCATACGTGACTATGTTGACCCATGTGGGCGTTGGTTGACAAAATTTAGGAAATTACCCGATGATTCCTCATTGTAGCAAGAGATACAGTAAGCACGGCTAAACAGTACCAGATTTACGAGTAAACTCTGAGTCCACGATGTCTAACATATGAGTAAGAAGACTCCGTAGCGGAGCAGCGTCCACATGTATTGTAAACTCTGGAGGGCCACAGTCAGCAACTCAACCGGGCGCGGAAGGCGATCAGACCTTGGCATTGGTATGTACAGGCATGAACTGCGTTCTACTAATGCCTTACCTCCGTTCCAAAGAGCACAGCAGCTCGAAGAAGAACCACCTGCCGGTTGGAAGAAGTGCAGTTGGGACTTGAGTGCGAACACATCTCTCCCGCAATCATAATGTGGATCACTAATGTGACTTCTTCCCTAATTTAGAGCCTAGGCCGCTCAATGTGCCAGTCTAATGTGGATTTCAAATTCTGATAGTGCAATTACGCTCGGCCTGTTCCGTTGGTTATCTGCTTTTCAACACCCTTAAAGATGATCACATACGAAAAGGGCTGAAACTTTCCTTTCAACCACTTCCTGATCCAAATTGACTTAGGAAGGAGGTTTGTGCAATTAAATGAACAGAAAGTGGCACGTTCCCGATTTGAACGAGGCTATGGGCCCCCTGCTTTGATTCAAGTCTCCATTGCGGAAGGCGATATATCGAAGCATGGTAGGATACGCGGCCCACTGTTGGGACAACGACATAATCTTCTGACCGGTGTTACCGGTTAGCTGAATGGCTCTATCGATACCACGAAGCTCCGAAGCGGCCTTCTAATCCTGGCGCCGGAACGCCCGACCTTACAGCGACCACGCGGCGCAAGCAATCTGATACATAATTTTCCAGTCTCACAGCCTGATATGCCCAGTTGTTGCGAGGTCGCGGGGAGCTTTAATAACGTTATTTAAACATTGCCGTCCAGTGTCTGATCTGTCTCCCATCTACTGCTCAAGATGAGACTTGGTCTAAGCAACCATACGGGTGGGTAATATTAAACAATCGAGTGCTAGTCATCGCCCACTCACTGTAAATAGAGGATGAGGAGAGGATCAAAGGGGTTCTTGGGCGAATAATCTGTGAGCCTGTAACCTCGCTCAGCCGCGATCGTGCAGCCCTCTTACCGATAGCGCCTCACTTCGGGCGTATATAATACCTACAGCATCCTACTCAGGGACACGGAAATGTATTTGGGACCATTACAACGACATGGCAAGAGAAGTCGACACTTTGCGTGAAATCGAGTTGACTGAGCTCACCGACACAGTCCTGGTTTTCGTAAATAGCATACTCCGCTTCATAGTATAGTGCTGACAGTGCTTGAAGGCAGGATTGTTTGCTTCCTTTCTCTCTGCTTTCCTACTTTACACCGTCGGGCAACTCCAACCGAACAGCGCCGATATCTCAAAAGCGATCTTGCTCCATATGTCCCTTCAGCTCAGCAATTCCTCCGTCCCTGCATACGTCGAACCAGAGTTCTCCGTCCCCGCAAATGTGGCAATCGTCAACTTTCTCCTTTTTGCGAGCTTGGCTCTCGTCCTCATCGACGCCTATCTGGCAGTGCTGACAAAAGGTTGGCTACGAGACTTTGATCGGGGTTGGAAGTCTTCGAATGTTCCCGAAGAGCGGGCAAGAAAGCGCGAGATGCGTTTTCAAAGCCTAGAGCGATGGAAACTCCCTGAGGTGGTAACTCTCCTCCCGATTCTGGTTCAAGCCTCGCTGCTTCTTTTCTGTCTTGCCCTCCTCATTATTTTGTTCAATCTCCATCTTCCCACTGCCTATTCAACCCTCACCATCATCGCATCTGCCTTTTTCTTCTACCTCTGCACAACAGTGATCTCTGTACTCGACACACACGCTCCTTTCACATCCCCTCTGGCGAGAGCGCTACAAGCGCTCATTCGACAATTTGATTTGTCTCGAGTGTCCCCTATCATCACGTCATGCCTCAAGTGGCATCGAGGAAGCACTATACGCGGGAATATGGACATTAAAGTGGGAGTCATGCGGCAGGAAGTGAAGGGAGCGGAAATTCATCTCGCAATTTCCAATCGACTGTATGCAGCTACTTCCATGGCAGTCGAAAACCTCCCCGTATTCACCGAGCTGTTTGATCAATGGGCGCACACACCCAGCTTACGCCCTCTTTCCATGTCAGATTGGCTCCCGATCCTTCCTCTCGTTCAGCCATACCTGTTGAACACATCACTTGCCACAGACTTTGGTCTGCGTTCGATCGCCCGGTTGTTCCTTTCTGTTCCTCATTCAGAGGAGTATGGCAGAGGGCGAAAGGCTGTCATCAAAACTCTTGGAAAGGACGTTGGGGAAACCGGTGAATCACCTTCGGTTGAACAGCTATACATTCACCTGCTGCGTCAGCCGGAATCCGACTGGTCGCGTGCTGGCCAAGTGGTTCCAAAGCTAGATACCGAAAGAGATACTATCATTGAGCTTCGGTGGATACTTGATTGGATCTCCTCCCGCTATATAGTTCAAAGCGAGGAGTCTCCTATTGAGCATGACCAGTCCTGGGTCACCTCAATGCGGAGTGTCATCCACTTCCTTCGCAGCACTGCCGTTTACGTCATCCAAAAACGCATGGTGAACGATGACCACGGGTTCTTTAATTCACTCTTGCTTATTACCCGATCAATTGGTGATGGGTACAAAGTGGATGAAATTAAACCCAGTAGAAAATCGAGGGAATCACAGATGAGCTCTGAGGGTATTGACACAGAACTGTTCACTTCTGTCGGAGATGTCCGGGTCCCACCAAGGAGTCAATGGGAGTTCATCCGCTCCCTGTATGTTGAATCATCGATGTCAGCTTTTGGCTTCAAGCGCGATTTCACCCTACTTGTCATACTGCTGATGATCGGTGCTCTCAGCACAGTTGAATACTCGGACATTGACCCCAGCATTCGTTATGATTCATTCATCAACCCCAACGACCTCCCTGTGTTAATGGACGCGCTGTGGGAGACCTGGCAGGCACAATGTGTTGACAACTATTTGTTGACTGAGATAGCCGTCTGGCTCCTCAAGCGATCCAGCAGCTCCTTCTGCAAACCCGCCCTATTTGAACAACAGAGGAGTTTTCAAGACCTGGTCGATGCTTATGACTCGCACACCAGTAGTTCCATCTCCGTCATGACTTCCAACGGACTTCGTTTTATTGAAGCGGCCTTGTTGTTCAGCCTCGAGCCCACAGACACGTCCGATGGAGAGAGCAAGTGGACACCGCAGACGCTCAAGCTCAAAAATCCTTGGCTCGTGATGCACATCCGTAACATTTTACGCGATGACTGGTGCATTCCTGGAGGTGCAATGCGAGAAGTAGCAGGGTTGCAGCTTGACTCCCTCGACCGGCTGAAACGGCTTGATGGACTCGAGCGGCTCGAGTGGCGCAAGGGGCGCGAGTGGCGCGATGTGCTAGATGCGCTTGATAACCTCAACGTGCTCGATGCGCTCGATGCGCTCGACATGCTCGACGCGCTCGAATGGCGTGAGTGGCGTGAGTGGCGTGAGGAGCGTGAGGAGCGCGAGAGGCATGAGGAGCGCGAGAGGCACGAAGGGTGCGTGCATGAGACGCTCGAGAGGGCTGCATTGCGCTTGAGCCGCAAGGGACGTAAGGGCAGCGAGGGGCGCGAGGACGAGGAGTACACGAGGAAACGAGAGAGGATCAGAAGAGTTGCGTTTCGACTGCGTCACAGGAGCCGCGAGGGCCGCGAACGGCACATTTGGCGACACGATTACGACGAGCGAGGGCGCGACGATCGCAACGAGTGCGAGAACTGCAAGTGGCGCGCGCGGCGCAAGCGGCGTGAGGAATGGCGTGAGCGGTGCGAATGGCTGGAGCAGTGCAAGTGGTCCGAGCGGAACACCCAGGAAAGCCTGACCGCGCTGGAAATAATCGCAAGGCGACGCATTGACCTTTATACTGCTAACGAGCTTTGTCCTGATCCCGTCGCACTTGGCCTCTTTCTATCCCAACGTATTAGGGGCGTATTCGATGATTCCCGCCGCCTTACCTTGAAATTTTTCGAGTCAACACAAAGTGCACCTTCACTCCAGCCTCCTGATGCAACCGAGCTGGAGAGGAACACGGAAATAGCTCGTAAATCCTGCTCTGACTTCTTCAATTCCAAAGTAATCGGGGACTTGACAAAATGGCGCTTACTCGCGGCTGCCGTGTTCCCCGAATGGAAGTCCCTATCGACACAATGGAAGGATCTCCTTGCGACCGAAGTGATGAAGGTGGTATACCGGGAGGAGAATGGCAAGGAGCACAGAGTGGATTGGATGGCTCGCGTAACGCCTTTACTGGGAGGAAAGTTCAATTTGTGTGAGTTTGGGCTGGCCAAGGACGACAACACATATGGACCCCTGACTCCAGCCCACCTACATATGGTGGCCAGCGCGGTAGAGCATCTGGGGGCAGATAGACTTACGGATCGAACAATATGTGAGCTGCTGAAGTTATTTGAAAAGCACTCAGATATTCTTTGCGATGAGGAAACTCTCGACCGGATACGGGCGGTAATCGGCCCGATATTTGCGATTGAATGCATGGTATTTTTGTTCAGCGATCAGACGTAGTTCATGTATTACATACGATTCTTGCTATACATCGAGACGTCATCCCGTTTCGACTCGTTTGAGCTCGACATAGTGTACGGAGGACTGTTTCAAAATCGGTATCAGATCACAACAAAATCCGGGAGTCACGGAGAGTAGACCATACAAAGAAACCTCTCCCTTGGACATTCCTTCAAGCGAATATCACAGCATCATGGAGTCGGGGATGGCATGACAGGAGACTGTCGAAATGGTATCGTGCCAAAACTGATCGTGTACGACACATCTCGAAGATCCTCTTCGCACGCAGTGAGCACAATGTGAATATTGGAACAGAATCACGGGACTTTAGAAAACCACTAACGAAGATAAATTTGGCGTCCTGGCATCTCTTCGCCCCACACTTGATAGGAGGTCCGGAGTACCTATGGAGTAGCATATTGCGTCACCAACAACGATGAAAGTCACAGGGCTCTGACCGAAATGAACCCACTTGTCGCTTATCGATCCGCCTACTAACTGGCGTCGTTTAGCCATGACCTGCAGTGGAGAAGGCATCAAAGGTTGTTCGTGGTTGAAAAACCCAAGAACGATGACTGTCTTGTTCCCTGTTTGCGGCCATGTTCTATTTCTCATGATCGAGGTGGGACTGTATTTGTACGTCTTAGATGTCATGATGTCACAACGTAAGGTGAGAGGGGAGCGGAAGCCTGGATGAATGGAGTGTCTTGACACTGTGAGGTTCTTGGGAGGGTTTGAATACATGATGTCGGCGATTCTTAGGAGTTTTGGGAAGTGGCAATGCGCCCTCTTGGCTTGCTTGGGAATGAGGCGGGTATACCCCCATCCTATCCATTATCGATGTGGACGTTCTACAACCTCACGGCCCAACAAGACCTGCTCACCTGCCCAAACTTGTCAGCGCACGTCCGCATGTCCCCCCCTTTATAGACACTAAGCTTTGGCCATATGAAGTATGCAGGCAGCAGCCCATTCTGCATCCTTAATGAGAGCTGCCGCAGCGGCTACCTCGTCATCCGCCTTAAACATTTAGTTCTCAAGCACCGAGGTACTCGCAGCGAATGTACCCTCACCCCAAGATACTCCAATGCCAAGGCCACTTGCAGCTCCAATGAGGCCCAATTTGGTCATGGCGTGCTTCAATGCAGCTATCGCCACCGGCCGGGAATGGAGCTGAACAGGTGAGAGTGGGGAGGATGGAGAGGAGTGCTGCATTGGTGGCTGCGTCTCAACACTCTCCTCAATATCTGGGGGAAGTACGAGGGCACTCTCGAGCCTGTCGGTTTGTGGAGGTGGATACGGCGCAGCACTTTGCGGCTTGCTAGCGTCCTTGGATGTGGAACTGCTTCCAGTACGGCCACCGGACATTCGAATCTTAGACGGCGCTCCGCCTGCGAACCCCTGGGAGTGACCATTGCGAGAATAGTGCGCAAGGTAGAGAACGCAGACCGCAAGCTTGAAGTCTAGCTGTCGGAGAGACGATATGAACGCAGTGAGAGGTTTGGAACTAGGCAGATCGTGTAATCTACTTGTCGTTTCACGAACAAGTCGGCCGGGAGAGATCAGGGGACTGTGTGGACGAGCGAGGTCGATCAACTGCATAAAATCGTCAGCTATCGTCCAAAAAGGGACCAGATAAAGTGATTGAATACCATACCCGAGAGACGCTCCCCAATTGTAATGCGTCGGTGGTTGGAAGGGTCGGAGAAACCAAGAAAGATGATGTCCATGATAGCCCCGATGGCAAACCGCGGATCACTTGCAGTCGGAGGTATCTGCGACAACAGTAGATGTGCTTCCGAGGCGCGCTCAAAAACCGCCACGAGCCACTCTAAGACTGGTCATGCGTTCTCCGCCACTGGAGTGGACGAACGGGTCACAGAGAAGATATGATTTGTCCGTCCCGCTCCTGAGGGCTGCAGGAAACCAGGCTTCAGGAACTCCCAGCAATTTTGAGCAGAACAAATTGCAGTGGCGGCGGATGCAAGTGCATAGTGATCAGAGAGGCCGGGACGGTAGTCAATCCGTGAGTCGTATGATGGGAGGGCATTTAGGATGACAGAGGTAGGGAGAGTGATAAGGAAGGAATTGAGGAGGTCAAGCGCGGCTGAAACTGGTTCTGGGCTTGGAGGGACGAAGGCATTCCCTGAGGACTTTTGGCTCTCTGTGATTCTTTGATAAAACGCCCTGCTGGGTACAGCGAGAGATATAGGATTTGGCGAATATGATGGCTGGAGGAATGGCTGTTGAGTGTCCACGTATCAGACGCGAAGAAAGAGGTGTATACGGATATGGCCATATTGTGGGAGAGGTCGAATCGTCAAGCAAAGCGATGGCTAGTTCATCTGTGGCGGGACTTAGAATTCCATCATGAACCGGAAGCAAAGACAACGCACAGAGGCTTTCTTCGAAACAACTGTCCACCAATTCTCGTTGCCTTCTGCTCATTTCTTTGCCAGCTTGCTCTGCCATCTTGGTGGAGGTGGAAGAAAGAGCTGAGTTGTAGCGTCTTTTGTGCACCACCTGGGAATGATAATGTTGCCTCCATTGTCCACGTTCCAATGAGAGTTTGTATTTATGAGGCGTGGATCATAGCATCGTGAGGCGTATGTAGGTATCCGCAGGAGCATTGCACGAGGGGCGGTGCCCGCGTATCCTGCTTGAATGGAGGGACCTGCAACTCGAATTTTCGTGAACGGACAATTTCACATGCATTACCTTGAATATCAGCAGTATGTCGAATTCAGGGCATGAGTATTAATTAAAATGGGTTGACCACCAGCCGAGAAAACTAAAGGTACGGTGGGACAAGGCGGTACACCAGGGGGTCTGAGGGGTAGAGACCGCTAAGTCTCACTCAGCTGCACAGTATAGGTTTTAGAGGTCAGGAGGTGTATTGGTGGAAGCAATACGTGATTCATTACCAACAAAAATCGCCATGTCTGTCGGAATCACTGGACCAGACATTCAAGCAGCAAGACTGGCATCGGCGAGGACAGTTTTGTTCGACATAACCACTGGGATAACAAAGGAAGAAGGAGATGTCATTGCGAAGAGAATCGCTTGGGAATGCGAGCGTTAACCAGAATACTAGGTGTTGGATCTTCTAATATCGGTGGTGGTCTGTGGGGATCTGGAAACCCGCAGGAATAACATCGTGCTCAAGGGGAGGTACATCGGTGGCCTGCCCGATCGCATTCCTAAGAGCCCCATAATACTGAATCGTTTGTCTGCAAGGCTTGATTCAGATCTTTGTGGAGATACCAGAAACAGAATGGGCACACGGCGTGCTTTGGGGTCCCAGCTACTTGGTGGCTCCCTCGTTGTCCCAATCTCACTGGGTAGCCTGATTGGCGCCTGAGTAGGAGAGATCTGCCATCCCGCGTCTAAACAGATAAAGCTCTCATCCCAGGGAACAACTGGCGGGGCCATAGTCACTAAATCTCTTACGTTGGCAGTCCTCCATGCGTGCCCTCGATTTTGGGTCTTCATGGCCGTTCGGGCAGCGGAAGGCCAGTCGTTTAGATCATCTCGTGGACTCCCAAATGTGTAGATATCGCCAATGTAAAGGTTTCTGTTGAGCGGAGAGTTCCCCAGCCGGCGGACCGTCTCCATATGGAAGAAGGAACCATACGATGCTCCGATGGGATACCCCTAGGCCATAAAACGAGTTCCTCGATCAAATGAGATAATAATGTGAAGAAGCGTAGGACACACCGCCGTGTGGATCATAACAATGGGATTGAGGAAACCAATCTTCGTGAGTGAGCTGAGGATATGATCTAGGGTGGTTCCAGCCACTGGGTAAGCACTTTACTATATTCTCCGTCACAGTCCGACACTACTTACCGTAAGGCACGAATTTAGGATTGGGGTAATAATTAAAGAGAGCCTCATAAACGCCATGTAAGACGTGAGGATTCCAGAGCGTCCCATTGGGTGCGATCTTAGGTCGATAGCGAATGCTCACAAACCAATCACCGAGACTGGTTCCCTGTATACATGACGTATATCCTCGTCCCTGACTGCCGAAGAAGCGAGGTCTTACCTTGAATGCAACACCAACGCAGGCATTCCTATCGGTGGCTTGACGTGGGAAAGACGAGCCGCAGAACGCGCCGTTCCATACGGGGTGACCTTGAGGCGATTTCTAGATGGGCAGCAGCCAGCAAGCTATACAAACGCCTAGCTTCCTGATATTAACCCCGACAAGATCTGGTTCTACCGTGAGCGATGGGTTGACCATAGGTAAAATGAGGTCGCACCACAAGCAACCACGAACGTCATCCCCCACGCTTTTGCCTGAAGTCCCAGGAGAGAGTCAGAACAACCTGTGGGTAGAGGTTTTTCGAATATACCGACCACTTCCTCGATTGCTTCTTCGGATTTGGCAAGTAGCCCAAGTGCGCGCTCAGCTTTCGCAGCCTTGACAGCTTCGAAAAATGTGTTGTAATCATCGCAGATCCCAGAGGTGTGGTGTGGTGTGGTGTGGTGTGTAATATGTGGTGTACAAACCGCACATGGACTGCTACTGTCTCCATAAATGCATAAAGGGCAAGTGACCAACTGATCTCGGGCCTTCTGGTTCTATTCAGTATAAGTAGCGGTGCAGTCGCAGATGTAGCTCACCCGCCAAGGACCTCTGAAGCCCGGGAGAGACTTCAATGCAAATGAAACCAGAATATAATGCGGAACATACGCTGTGAGATTGCCTGCTGAATTTGCTCGTTAGATTCTTGACTGCAGTTGAGTAGCCATTGCTTGTGAATCGTTCCGTGTTTTAGCGTGTTCTTCTCGCTGGAGTGGCTCTGGTGAAGGGAGCGGAACTGTCCAATGTGGCCGGCACGAATGCTGTAAGATGTTGGTTGTACTTGTTGTCCTCGGTAACCTCAGTAATCACCCGAAATACAATCGAATCCCTTTATATTAAGAGAAGGCGGTTGTACAGGTGTATATGAGTCTGAGATGGTTGGTCGAGGAGTTTAAGTAGTGATTGCCAAACAACGACAAACCAGGACAAACAAGATAGAAGAGGATGGGATAAATACAAATGCGAAGCTTGAACTGGGCCGCAGTCTCGGATAGCGCAGAGTCGAGCGACATTTGAATGCGAACACATCTCTCGCGCGGTCATATCGTGACTTCTCTCCAATGCAATCGGATTTCGGATTTCAAATTCTGATACTTATTGCGGGCTGATTCGGATGAAAAGGGCTGAAACTTTCGAATTTGATTTAGGAAGGAGGTTTGTGCAATTAAATGAATAGAAAGTGATTTGAACGAGGCTATACGGGTCCCCTGCGATATATAAAAGCACGGTTGGATACGCGGCCCATGAACCTCCTCCCCGGCACCGGAACGCCCGCAAGCAATTTTTTTCCAGTCTCACAGCCCGCTATTGCCCAGTTGTTACGAGGTCGCGAGGAGCTTTATCAAACATTGCCGTCCTGTCTCCCATCTACTGCTCAGGATGAGACTTGGTCTAAGTAACCGTCCGGGTGAGTAGTGTTAAACAATCGAGTGCCGGTTGACGTCCACTCACTGTACATAGATGATGAGGAGAGGATCAATGCGGCTCTTGGGCGAATAATCTGTAAGCCTGTAACCTCGCTCAGCCGCAATCGTGCAGCCCTTCTTACCAATAGCGTCTCACTTCGGGCGTATATAATATCTACAGCGTCCTACTCAGGGACACGGAAAGCCATTTGGGACCATTACAATGACATGGCAAGAGAAGTCGACACTTTGCGTGAAATCGAGATCACTGAGCTCACCGACACAGTCCTGGTTTTCGTAAATAGCACACTCCGTTTCATAGTATAGTGCTAACAGTGCTTGCAGGCAGGATTGTTTGCATCCTTTCTCTCTGCTTTCCTACTTTACACCGTCGGGCAACTCCAACCAAACAGCGCCGATATTTCAAAAGCGGTCTTGCTCCATATGTCCCTTCAGCTCAGCAATTCCTCCGTCCCTGCATACGTCGAACCAGAGTTCTCCGTCCCCGTAAATGTGGCAATCGTCAACTTTCTCCTTTTTGCGAGCTTGGCTCTCGTCCTCATCGACGCCTATCTGGCAGTGCTGACAAAAGGTTGGCTGCGAGACTTTGATCGGGATTGGAAGTCTTCGAATGTTCCCGAAGAGCGGGCGAGAGAGCGCGAGATGCGTTTTCAAAGCCTGGAGCGATGGAAACTCCCTGAGGTGGTGGCTCTCCTCCCGATTCTGATCCAAGCCTCGCTGGTTCTTTTCTGTTTTGCCCTCCTCATCATTTTGTTCAATCTCCATCTTCCCACTGCCTATTCAACCCTCACCATCATCGCATCTGCCCTTTTCTTCTATCTCTGCACAATGGTGATCTCCGCATTCGACCCACACGCTCCTTTCACATCCCCTCCGGCCAGAGCGCTACAAGCGCTCATTCGACTGTTTAATTTGTGTCGAGTGTCCCCTACCATCACGTCATGCCTCAAGTGGCATCGAGGAAGCACTATGCGCGGGAATACGGACATTAGTGAGGGAGTCAGGCGGCAGGAAGCGAAGGGAGCGGAAATTCATCTAGCAATTTCCAAACGACTATATGCAACTACCTCCAAGGCAGTCGAAAACCTCCCCGTATTCATCGAGCTGTTTGATCAATGTGTGCAGACACCCAGCTTGCGCCCTCGTTCAATGTCAGATTGGCTCCCGATCCTTCCTCTCGTTCAACCATACCTGTTGAACACATCACTTGCCACAGACTTTGGTCTGCGTTCGATCGCCCGGTTGTTCCTCTCTGTTCCTCATTCAGAAGAGTATGACAGAGGGCGACAGGCTGTCATCACAGCTCTTGGAAAGGACATTGGGGAAACCGGTGAATCATCTTCGGTTGGACAGCTATACATTCACCTACTGCGTCAGCCGGAATCCGACTGGTCGCCTGCTGGCCAAGTGGTTCCAAAGCTAGATGCCGAAAGAGATACCATCATCGAGCTTCGGTGGATACTTGATTGGATCTCCTCCCGCTATATAGTTCAAAGCGAGGAGTCTCCTATTGAGCATGACCAGTCCTGGGTCACCTCAATGCGGAGTGTCATCCACTTCCTTCGCAGCACTGCCGTTTACGTCATCCAAAAACGCATGGTGAACGATGACCACGGGTTCTTTAATTCACTCTTGCTCATTACCCGATCAATTGGCAATGTGTACAAAGTGGATGAAAGAAAACCCAGCAGAAAATTGAGGGAATCACAGATGAGCTCTGAGGGTATTGACGCAGAACTGTTCACTTCTGTCGGAGATGTCCGAGTCCCACCAAGGAGTCAATGGGAGTTCATCCGCTCCCTGTATGTTGAATCATCGATGTCGGTCTTTGGCTTCAAACGCGATTTCACCCGACTTGTTATATTGCTGATGATCGGCGCTCTCAGCACGGTTGAATACTCGGACGTTGACCCCAGCATTCGTTACGATTCATTCATCAACCCCAACGACCTCCCTGTGTTAATGGATGCGCTGTGGGAGACCTGGCAGGCACAATGTGTTGACAACTATTTGTTGACTGAGATAGCCGTCTGGCTCCTCAAGCGATCCGGCCGCTCCTTCCGCAAACCCGCGATATTTGAACAGCAGAGGAGTTTCCAAGACCTGGTCGATGGTTATGACGCGTACACCAGTAGTTCTATCTCTATCATGACTTCCAACGGACTTCAATTTATTGAAGCGGTGTTGTTGTTCAGCCTCAAGCCTGCAGACACGTCTGATGGAGAGAGCAAGTGGACACCGCAGACACTCAAGCTCAAAAATCCTTGGCTCGTGGTGCACATCCATAACATCTTAGGGGATGACTGGTGCATTCCTGGAAGTGCGATGAGAGAAGTGGCGGGGGGTGAGAGGCGCGAGTGGCGCAACGCGCTAGATGCGCTAGATAGGATCGACGGAGTCCGCGCACTCGACGCACTCGACCAGCTCGACGCGCTCGAATGGCGCGAGTGGCGTGAGGACCGCGAGAGGCGCGAGAGGGACCAGGTGCAGCTGCTGGTGCAGCAGCTGGTGCCGCTGGAGCTGCTGCTGGAGCAGCTGGAGCTGCTGGAGCTGCTGCGGGAGCTGCGGGAGCTGCGGCGGCGGCTGCGGCTGCAGCTGCAGGTGGAGCTGCTGCAGGTGGAGCAGCTGCAGGTGGAGCAGCTGCAGTGGAACCTGGTGCTGGACCTGCTGGCGGAGCTGGAGTTTGAGCGGGAGTTGGGGCAGGAGCAGTGGAATCAGTGGAATCAGTGGTTAAGTGATTGGCACACACTACACAAGCGGCATGAGGAATGGCGCAAGCGGTGCGAATGGCTGGAGCAGTGCAGGTGGCCCGACCGGAACACCCAGGAAAGCCCGACCGCGCTGGAAATAATCGCAAGACGACGCCTTGACCTTTATACTGCTAAACACCTTTGTCCTGATCCCGTCGCACTTGGCCTCTTTTTATCCCAGCGTATTAAGGGCGTATTCGATGATTACGCCGCCTTACGCCGCCTTACCTTGGAATTTTTCAAGCCGACACAAAGTGCACCTTCACTCCTACCTCCTGATGCAACTGAACGGGAGAGGAACACGGAAATAGCTCGTAAATCCTGCTCTGATTTCTTCGATTCCAAAGTAATCGGGGACTTGACAAAATGGCGCCTGCTCGCAGGTGTCGTGTTCCCCGAGTGGAAGACCCTATCAATACAATGGAAGGATATCCTTGCGACCGAAGTGATGAAGGTGACATACCAGGAGAATGGCGAGAAGCACAGAGTGGATTGGATGGCTCGCGTAACGCCTTTACTGGTAGGAGAGTTCAATTTGCGTGAGTTTTGGCTGGCCAAGGACGGCAACACAGATGGACCCCTGACTCCAGCCCACCTACATATGGTGGCCAGCGCGGTAGAGCATTTGGGGGCAGACAGACTTACGGACCGAGCAATATGTGAGCTGGTGATGTTACTTGAAAAGCATTCAGATATTCTTTGCGATGAGGACACTCTCGACCGGATACGGGTGGTAATCGGCCCGATACCTGTGATTGAATGCATGGTGTTTTTGTTCAGCGATCAGACGTAGTTCATGTATTGCATACGACTCTTGTTATACATCCAGATGTCATCCTAATTCGACTCGTTTGAGCTTGACATAGTGCACGGAGGACTGTCATCCAAAATTGGTATCAGATCACAGCAAAATCTGGGAGTCACGGAGAGCAGACCATACAAAGAAGTCTCTCCCTTGTACATTCCTTCATGCGAATATCACAGCATCATGGAGTCGGAGATCGCATGACAGGAGACTGTCGAAATGGTATCGTGCCAAAGCTGATCGTGTACGACACATCTCGAACATCCTCTTCGCACGCAGTGAGCACAATGTGAATATTGGAACAGAATCACGGGACTTCAGAAAACCACTAACGAAGATAAATTTGGCGTCCTGGCATCTCTTCGCCCCACACTTGATAGGAGGTCCGGAGGATCTATGAAGTAGCATATTGCGTCATCACCAACGATGAAAGTCTGGCCGAAATGAACCCACTTGTCGCTTATCGATCCGCCTACTAACTGGCGTCGTTTAGCCATGACCTGCAGTGGAGAAGGCATCAAGGGCTTTCCGAGATTGAAAACCCAAGAACGATGACTGACTTGTTCCCTGCTTGCGGCCATGTTCTACTTCTCATGATCGAGGTGGGACTGTATTTGTTCGTTTTGTATGTCATGATGCCACAACTTAGGGTGAGAGGGGAGCGGAAGCCTAGATGAATGGAGTGTCTTGACACTGTGAGGTTGTTGAGAGGGTTTGAATACATGATCTCGGCGATTCTTAGGAGTTCTGGGAGGTGGCAATGCGCCCTCTTGGCTTGCTTGGGAATGAAATATGGACGTGAACATTCTACCGCATCACCCAACAAGGCCTGCTTACCTGCCCAAACTTGCCAGCACACGTCCACATGTACTCCCCTTCATAGACATTAAGTTTTGGCCACATGAAGTATGCAGGCCGCAGCCCATTCTGCATCCTTAATGAGAGCTGCCGCAGCAGCTACCTCGTCATCCGCCTTAAACATCTGGTTCTCAAGCACCGAGGCACTTGCAGTGAATGCCCCCTCATCCCAACATATTCTAATCCCAAGGCCACTTGCAGCTCCAATGAGGCCCAATTTGATCATGCTGTGCTTCAATGCAGCTATCGCCACCCGCCGGGAACGAAGCTGAACAGGTGATAGTGATGAGGATGGAGAGGAATGCTGCGTTGGGGACTGCGGCTCAACACTCTCCTCAATATCTGGGGGAAGTAGGAGGGCACTCTCGAGCCTGTCGGTTTGTGGAGGTGGATACGGCCCAGCACCTTGCGGTTTGTTAGCGTCCTTGGATGTGGAACTGCTTCCGGCACGGCCACCAGAAATTTGAATCTTAGACGGCGCTCCTCCTGCGAACCCCTGGGAATGACCATTGCGAGAATAGTGCGCGAGGTAGAGAACGCAGACCGCAAGCTTGAAGTCTAGCTGTCGGAGAGACGATATGAACGCAGTGAGAGGTTCAGAACTAGGCAGATCGTGTAGTCTACTTGTCGTTTCACGAACAAGTCGGTCGGGAGAGATCAGGGGGCTGTGTGGACGAGTGAGGTCGATCAACTGCATAAAATCGTCAGCTACCGTCCAAAAGGGAACCTGACTAAGTGATTGAATACCATATTCGAGAGACGCTCCCCAATTGTAATGCGCCGGTGGTTGGAAGGGTCGGAGAAACCAAGAATGATGATGTCCATGATAGCCCCGATGGCAAATCGCGGACCACTTGCAGTCGGAGGTATCTGCGACAACAGTGCATGTGCTTCCGAGGCGCGTTCAAAAACCGCCACAAGCCATTCTAAGACTGGCCATGCATTCTCCGCCACTGGAGTGGACGAACGGGTCACAGAGAAAATATGACTTATCCGTCCCGCTCCTGAGGATTCCAGGAAACCAGGCTTCAGGAACTCCCAGCAATTTTGAGCCGAACAAATTGCAGTGGCGGCAGATGCAAGTGGATAGTGATCAGAGAGGCCAGGACGGTAGTCAATCCGTGAGTTGTGTGATGGGAGGGCATTTAGGATGACAGAGGTTGGGAGAGTGATAAGGAAGGAATTGAGGAGGTCAAGCGCCGCTGAAACTGCTTCTAGGCTTGGAGGGACGAAGGCATTCCCAGAGGACTTTTTGGTTTTCTGTGATTCTTTGGTGAAACGCTCTACTGGGTACAGCGAGAGATATAGGATCTGGCGAATATGATGGCTAGAGGAATGGCTGTTGAGTGTCCACGTATCAGACGCGAAGAAAGAGGTGTATACGGATATGGCCATATTGTGGGAGAGGTCAGATCATCAAGCAAAGCGATGGCTAGTTCATCTGTGGCGGGACTTAGAATTCCATCATGAACCGGAAGCAAAGGCAACGCACAGAGGCTTTCTTCGAAACAATTGTCCACCAATTCTCGCTGCCTTCTGCTCATTTCTTTGCCTCCTTGTTCTGCCATCTTGGTGGAGGTGGAGGAAAGAGCTCCGTTGCAGAGTTTTTTGTGCACCACCTGGGAATGAGAATGCTGCCCCCATTGTTCACGTTCCAATGAGAGTTTTATATTTATGAGGCGGTGGGTCATAGCATCGTGAGGCGTGTGTAGGTGACTGCAGGAACAATGCACGAGGGACGGAGCCCGCCCTCCTGCTTGAATGGAGCGAACGTCCTGCAACTCGAATTTTCGTGAAAGGACAATCTCACATGCATTACCTTAAATATCAGCAGTATGTTGAATTCAGGGCATGAGTATTAATTAAAATGGGTGACCACCAGTCGAGAAGCTAAGGTACGGTGGCGCATCAGGTGGCTGAGGGATAGAGACCGCTAGGTCTCACTCAGCTGCACAATATAAGTTCTGGAGGTCAGGAGGCGTATTGGTGGAAAATACGTGTTCCTTTACCAGCCACAATTGCCATGTCCGTCGGGACATTAGACCAGAGATTAAAGAAACAAGACTGGCATCGGCGAGGAAAGTTTTGTTCGACATAACCACCGGAATAAAAGAGGAAGTACGAAAAGTCATTGCGAAGAGAAGCGCGTGGGATTGCGAGCGTTAACCAGAATGTCGGTGGTGGTCTGTGGGGATCTGGAAACCCGCAGGAATGACATCATGCTCAGGGGGAGGTACATCGGTGGGCTGCCCGATCGCATTCCTAAGAGCCCCATAATACTGAATCGTTTCTGTCCCCAAGTTTGATTCAGATCGTTGTGGAGATACCAGAAGCAGAAAGGGCTCACGATGTGCTTTGGGGTCCCAGCCACTTGGTGGCTTCCTTGTTGTCCCAATCTCACTGGGTAGCCTGATTGGCGCCTGAGTAGGAGAGATCTGCCATCCCGCGTCTAAGTGGATAAAGTTCCCGTCCCAAGGGAAAACTGGTGGGGCCAATGTAAAGGTTTTTGTTGAGCGGAGAGTTCCCCAGCCGGCGGACCGTCTCCATATGGAAGAAGGAACCATACGATGCTCCGAGGGAATACCCCTAGGCCATGAAACGAGTTAACCCAATCAAATGAGATAATAATATGGGACACACCGCCGTGTGGATCATAACAGTGGGATTGAGGAAACCAATTGTCGTAAGTGAGCTGAGAATATGATCTGGGATGGATCCATCCATTGAGTAAGCACTTTATTATGTCCTCTGTCACGGTCCGACACTACTTACCGTAAGGCACGAATCTAGGATTGGGGTAATAATTAAAGAGGGCCTCATAAACACCGTGTGAGACGTGAGTATTCCAGAGCGTCCCATTGGGTGCGACCTTAGGTCGATAGTGGATGTTCACAAACCAATCACCGAGACTGGTTCCCTGTATAAATGCTGTATATCCTCGTCCCTGATTGCTGAAGGAGCGGGGGTCTTACCTTGAATGCAACACCAACGCAGGCATTCCTATCGGTGGGTTGGCGTGGGAAGAACAAGCCACAGAACGGACCGTTCCATACGGGGTGACCTTGAGGCGATTTCTAGATGGGTAACAGTCAGGGAACTATACAAACGCCTAGCTTCCCGATATTAACCTCGACAAGATCTGGTTCTACCGTGAGCGATGGGTTGACCATAGGTAAAATGAGGTCGCACCACAAGCAACCACAAACGTCATGCCCCACGCTTTTGCCTGAAGTCCCAAGAGGTATTGTCAGAACAATCTGTGGGTAGAGATTTTTCGAATCTACTGACCACTTCCTCGATTGCTTCTTCGGATTTGGCAAGTGGCCCAAGCGCGCGTTCATCTTCGTGAGCTTTTGCAGCCTTGACAGCTTCGAGGAATATGTTGTAATCACTGCAGATCCCAGAGGTGTGAGGTGGTATACCGTGGTGTGCAATACGTGGTGTACAAACCGTAGATGGACTGCTACAGTCTCCATAAAGGCATAAAGGGCAAGTGACCAACTGATCTTGGGCCTTCTGATTCTATTCAGTACAAGTAGCGGTGCAGTCGCAGATGTCGCTCACCCGCCAAGGACCTCTGAAGCCCGAGGGAAACTTTAATGCAAATGAAACTAGAATATAATGCGGAGCATACGCTGTGAGATTGCCTGCTGGATTTGTTCGTTAGATTCTTGACTGCAGTTGAGTAGCCATTGCTTGTAATCGTTCCGTGTTTCAATTTGTTCTTCTTGCTGGACCGGCTCTCGTGAAGGGAGCGGAAATGTCCGCAGCTGTTCAATGTGGCCAGCACGAATGCGAAGCTTAAACTGGGCCGCAGTCTCGGATAGCGTAGAGGATAGCGTAGAGTCGAGCGACATATCTTATCAAGTTATCGGTGGTATTGTAAGTCCGCAGCTCTAACAAAAGGAGAATACGGACGTACTAACAGTAGAGGGTGGTGTGATCGGAGGTCTGAGGTACCTGATCGCCTTCATTTGCACCCAAAATTTGC
>Ga0307515_10008644_pt1 | contig 19818 bp, 13 predicted proteins | sample 17_EM_MG_FD_194513 | JGI IMG/M metagenome (GOLD analysis project Ga0307515, IMG submission 194513) | Populus trichocarpa ectomycorrhiza microbial communities from riparian zone in the Pacific Northwest, United States - 17_EM | ecosystem: Host-associated > Plants > Roots > Unclassified | place... | reverse complement strand
GGAGGGGGTGGATTTTGGAGGGGTAGCTGTGTTGACAAAGCCACACTTGATGTAATTTACAATTTGTTTAGATAGAAAGTTATATTTGCTACTAGAGAAGACTTTATTAAAAGGAGAGACTCTGGTGGTTTTTTTTGGGGTGTGGTCGTGGTGGTTGCGTGGGCGGACCGTATGGTCCGGGAACCAGTTACGATCCAGGGGATACGGTGTTGCGAATCCCTTCAGAAGTCAATATTATCATTAAGAAGCCGAAAGAGATGATGAATAAAGTAAGCTTTCTCCTTTTCTCTTCTCGCTCTGTAGAACTTAGACGATTGACGAGTTTTCCACACCCGCTGCAACATCCGCGTGTCAACAAAAAATTGAGACACCAAGATCACATACACTCCCCAGATCACCACATCGTCAAAGAGTTTCCGTTGTAGTATAAATCCCCAATGCCATCATACTCGAATCATGAACTTCCATTGTTCTAGTCGCGAGTTCTCAAACAGCCAACTTGATGTTGTATCAGAGGATAAGTTTCACTTAGACGACATATCGCCGATCTGGAACTTCATCTTGGGAATCCCAAGAGTTATTCCTGAGAGTGCAGTTTCTACAGCCTAATGGAGAACGTTAGCGAGCCTGTGGGGTTTGGCTCGTAAGGGGTATACAGGCGAAGGGTTTGAGGGTTGAGATAAGAAGAGGAGTTCTGGCGATTTGAGTGTTATGCGTGTGTAACGTACGATGGTTGAAATGAAGAAAGCAGATCTTACTTGGAGGTTGTCGATGAGTCGGTAGAGGTCATTATAGAGCATACAAATGCTTGCTCGTGAGAAGTAGAGTCATACTGGGAGTCGCTAGCGCATACAACAGATATTAGGGTTGTGTCCATCTTTGCCCTTTCGGCTTGTTCCCCTAACTTTCCATCTGCACTTTGCTCTCGTATACCAGACTTTTCGGCTTCGCTTCGTTGTGAAATTGCGAGCGAGGCGAAAAAGTCTGGACCCGAGAGAATTTATGCTTTGTACTTTACTGTTTGTCTCGTCTCCAGACTCTCGTTGCTGAGCGAAGGTAATGAGATAATGAGGTATGAGACAGCTTTTCTGTGGAGCACTAAAAAAAAGCTATAGAAGCCCCCTCGACTGCAACTCTGCACACTCTACGGTCGGCCCCTTGTCGTTCCATAGCTTGGGGCCGGCTGACACATTGTACTTTCAACCGACACCAACATTAACGTTACAAGCCGATGATCAATCTATGTCTCCAGAGCTCCCTCTTCACCTGGGACATCCCGTTCCTTAACTTTGTGGGCCTGGGACTAGGAGACAGCCTGACCCGGATCTCATCTCGTCCTTACGAGTAGAGAGAAGTGATCATGTGAAAATGATCCGATAAGATAAGTAACGGTGGAAGCCGCTGTTACATTTAGTGTCTTGGCCTTCACAATTAATAACGTTATAATATCGTGAGAGCTTCAGAGAATAGACTTGCATCTATTTTCTTCCCCAAGATTGTATCTTACGGATAGCATCTAGGGAGTTGCAATCGCTTGTTTCCTCTTATAAGTTCGTACCTCAAATATTTGCTTTTCTGATTCACAGACCCTCACCCGGTTCAATGCAAATACATTCTGTTGCATATATGGTCCAATCTCCCTGGCGTACGGCTTATGGGCTTTAGCTGGGCTGATGCATAATCTCCTTTAAGATGATGGTCGTTCCAGACTCAGCTGGAGATGCCAGCTGAGTGTGCATGCATGAGTACAGGGCATACTCTGAATGCCGTATATAAGATCACGAATGTACCTGTATTTGAGAATACAAGGCTTCTAGCAATCAGTATTTCAACACATTCTGTTACAGACTTCATACAAGCTCACGGTAACCGGGGTTGATGCCCCTTGTATATATCTCGAGTCCTTCACCTCTCTTCTCTGTACCTTAAGTCTATCCGTGCCCACGGTTCTCCCCATATCGTAATAGATTTACCATACACAAAAATCATTGAAATTCCAAGATGACAAGGTAACTAATTCCCTCTTTGGCGTGTTCACATTCTGACGACACGGCCCTGCATATGTCCAGAAGTTTGGCTGCATCATGGTCGAAGCTTCGAAGCGGGGGAGTACAATCACATCCAGGGTCGCGGAAGACCACATAGGTATGGCATGACATGCGGCACTTGGAATCTTCTCGGAGTTAGGGGGGATGGAATTGAAGTTAGGGCCTGAAGGCTCCCCAAGTTGATTATTGCTGCCCCTAGGACCGAGCAACCCTGCCAGCTTACCATCAGCAATTCCGTCAAATCTAATAGGCCTGGCGGGAAGCTCTAGCGGGAATTCGAGCACAATCCCTAAGTGGCGGTGGCATCATGACAGCATACTTGGCGCAGTAGAAAAACAACTTCTGTGATGTGATGTGGTGCATCAACGGAACACGGAACAAGCATTTTGCGATAGGTCACTCGCAGATCCTCCCGTTAGACTAGGCAGCTCAAAATCGAGGACGTTCTTGTATGTGAATTGCCTGAATCACCCACTAGCCTAGAACAGTCAAATTATCAACGTCATCATGTTACTATACATTCTTTAGTGAACTCTTAACATTGTTATCAGGTTAATTGCGTTAGGACTAAGGTAAGTCGCAAATAGCCTGGATCTCCTGTTAGACTGGAACAGATTTGATTCCCACAGTTGGCATGCTGAGCGGGTGGAATGTTGATCAAAACCGCGTCCTAAACATAATGGAAGTCCAGGTTGTCACCCAGTTTCATCCTCAGAACCCAGAATATCACACGCACGCAAACAACACAATCCTAGTCTTCTATCCAGGGTTATGAGGCAAATATTGCTTGAAACGAAACGTGGCTCTTCCTTCTGACAATAGGGTTTCTACAACAAACAGCGCATGCCGCAAGCTCTGTTAGTATCAAACGGTACCACGCTCCGAGACTATATCGTCGTCTCGACTATGCATAACATACCGGGAATGATCGGCATCATCTGCACGAATACTACAATTTGTTGGGCAAATTTTTGTCCAGGATATGGATCTGTTGTTCTATGCAAATGTGCTAATTGCGATCTCTGTTTCTTCACGATCATTCCTGCATGCAAAGATCAACGGAACGTGACATACAGGTCCATGAGATTTATCGATGTCTAAAATTAATACAACAGCATGAGTTCATGAATAAAAACGATGCTTGGAATCTTGCTGTATCGTCACCACCGTCGATAATGTCATACGCTATGGAAGGCCATACGATGTTCTCCCCATGAGTATGGCATAAGATGGATGTTGCTCTGCAGTACGTCTGGGGCGTAGACATTCATCACGGCCATGACCGGTGGCCTCGAGATTGACGGGAGGGTGTTCTCCCATGCATAGCAGATTTTGCACATTCATACTTCTCGCTGTCAGCTATCATCCGGAAGGGCCCGGGAAGGATACCATTTGTGTACTGGGGAAAGCAGCCATGAAACCCCCCCGCACAGCACTTAAAGTGCTGATACTCAGCATTCAACATGCGTGGAAGACTCAGCTAGCTGACGCCATAAGCACTAGAAGGTTGAAGCCTTCTTTTCTTGTGCAACAACTCTATATTAGTCGCACGTCTCCGAAATGAAGAACCAACTTCTGTTGAAAAGTGCTATAGCTAGCGGATACTGTCGCTTGCGAAAGAAATCACACTACGCTCCGAAAACGTAGCCGCACTAGCCTGCAACGCCCATAATTGTTACATGCATGAGTGTGTCTAGGCGTATGCGCCTGTTGAGGACAACATTGGACATCGAGTGTATCCCTGCATGCCCTACGGATGCGGATATTCATCATTTTATCACAGCCATTTTGACAGTGGCAAGGCCGGTATTTCTTGGGCAAAGAAGCGCAGCATATTTTGATAACAATGGTACATGCAAATAGTAACTGGTGTTATCAACAGTACTCGGTACAGGTGGAAATTGCCACAATGCATATTGCACTTTTGAAGTACCTTTCTGTTGGAAGAGCCAGCGAATGATACATAGACTGTGGCGCCTGCATCAGTATACGAGCACTTTCCCTTTGTACCGAGCACAAGTGCATATCTTCTCACCACATGTTCCTGCGGTTTTGATCTAATATTGTCAGAATTGTGCTTACCAACCTAGCGCAATAGCTTTAACTATTCATGATTGGGTGAATCCTCCGGAAGGCTAAAACTGGTAGGCTATGAGATAGGATAGATAGGCACTGCCTGGCTAACCATCTTTCGAGGCAACTGACATCGTGGTTCTATGGCCTTATTAGTTGCTTGGATTGTCCGCGCGTACCATACGAAGAATAGTGAAAGTAGTGTTAGTGTTGTGCTAACTCAGTCTTGTGAGCAGTAGATGTTGGCTTAATTTATCTCGTTCACACTAGCTACTCGTATATTCATCTGTTCATATATGGTGTATCTCATATTTTCAGGCGCACCCACTCATCTAGGCGTCGGCGTCGACATGGGACAGCCAAAAAGAACCCCCCACGAATGACTTAAGCGGTTATGTGCTAGCTCACATTTATTCGCGCACACCATGAGCCTTGATTAAGCGCGTCCAATCAGACCCACAGAACTAGCAGTTACATCGCTCGCTTCTGGCGTGTAAAGCTCTGACAGATACAACGTGGTTCGATGAAAATTCTCCATGAAACCTTACACAAACGTCATTGTGTTGACGTATAATCATGTTCAGATCTAGGTCATTTCTTGCGGGTAGGTACAGAAGGCACTGCAAGGAGGCGAGCCGGGTACTACGGGCGGCCAGGTACACAGAGGAAAGGAAACATCCGGGGCGGAAATATGCACGGCAGAGCCCTTAGAAACATCAAATTTGTTTGCGTAGGCGTTAATCTAGCAGTTCTAGACTTGGTATGCATGTATTGATTTTACTCTCCTCTAGTCAGTACCTGGAATAGGCGAGTACTACATCCAACCAAAAGTTGCACTTTACCAGAGCATTCAGCATCATGCTACGGAGGCACCGAGTACACAGGCGGAGTAATTCAACCTATAGCGTGTCGGATGCACCAATCTGACTTACTATGACCTTGATAACGAAAATATACTATGTGGTGGGGCCTCATGTTTTCAGTGATTCGATCACAATAATGTGGTCTCGGCTGGCCTAAAGTCAAACTACTCGAGAGGAATGAGATTGCTTTTTCTGCATGTTTCATGGTTCCCATCCAATGGAGTCACATGTTTGTAAATTCCGTTGCGATGCTACCCGATGTCAGGCGGGCCAATGAGCGTCTGTGGCGTTAGCAGAATCCTCTGGCATATCGAAGATCTGCGGCATGGAAACGATGATCTCAGATTCGCGTCCGTGCCTCAAGCGTGCATGACACCCACATTCCACTGTGTGAACAGCCTTGTTAATTACTCCGTGGGCTAGGATGCGATTGAAAGCGACAGATGCTGCCCAAAGAAAAGTAGAGTAAAATGAATGCTGAAAAAGCAGCGTATGCCCGAGATTATACCTTCTTTTTTTCATCGTGTGGTAACGTTCCACAAATTATGGATTGATGAGCTATAGTAGCCTAGACCTTGTTGGATTGATACTTTCGATCGCCTGTTTGGGATGTATCATATCTGTCGGAGTGACCACACCCATATCAATGATGAGGTTGTCATCCTGGACTCGATCTGCGGTCGCATTAATCCATACGCAATTAAGCGGGTGCCGAGTGTGTTCACTAACTCTCGAGAGTTGAGTTTGGGATAGCCCAGTCACCAGACACCAAGGCATGCGAACTGGATCTGCAGCCACCACTGCATCCACTCAAGATGGTGTTCATCCCAAAGATTTTTAACGAATCCCATTAAGTAGAGACAGCCCAGTAGATGATAAGTTTCAGTATTTCTTGTCTCAGATCGTGGTAGGATCTTGTCGGAAGAAAGCGCGTTTACTTTTACACAAAGTAGTTCGCTTGACGGCATATCTGATCTCTCTTCAGTCGACAACGCAAGAACAGAAGCATGGAGCATTTGATGTTTTTTTTAAAAAAACACCGTCAAGGTTGGAAGAAAAAATGAACGGTTCGGTATCGGTATAGCCTTCATGCCCCGTTCCCTACGTTTACTGAGGGTGGAAATCTACCCCATAACATGGTGAGGATGGAGCAGAAGTGCACCATTGGGTTGTGATTGAACTACATTGGTTTGAGCATAGATTGTGCAAGGGATGCCTGATCGGTGGATCTCGCACAGCATTATTTTTCTCGACAGATACTTCGACTCGAGCACAATTGGATGAACCAGCCACTGGCAATCCCTACTTTTACCTTGGGCTCAGTGCGGGAGCTATGGTGTGACAGAAAGGCGCATTTTCCTAGATTGGACCAAGCTCAAGAACAAACGCCACTAACTGCAAAAACTAAGCAGTTCCTTGTAGACGAAGAAGGTTTATAGGAAAGCCTTCCTCTCAGGCTGTCGCAGGTTTTTATTCAGTCAGTCAGTCAAAACCATACATCCAGAAGAAAATCGCCTTTCAGCTCCCACCGCTACGAGCATCATACAAGATCTGAAAATCCCGTCAAAAGAATTTGCTTCACCACACCAATCGGTCCTATCGACATACACCCGTATCAAGTACGTAGTTGCGATATCTACTCTTTAAAGTTTCCGTGCCATGATGCGACACACCGACCCCAATGAAGAGAAACCCGTTGACATGTTACTGGTCGCATAAGCTGTTGCACAAATCATTGCACTCCCACATAGCCAACGGCCATACCGCTCCCATTAGTAAACTCTTGTAACCGGCGTATTAACAAGCGAAAGGCTAAGGAACTCATCAATTAGTATTCAGCGCCAATCAATCTACGTTGCCTTGTCGGTATCGTCTCAGCCTCAATTGTTTACCTGTCGAGATCCTCCACAAATCTCAAGAGAAGTGCGTTTTGCAAGCTCTTGCTTTGCTATTGCTCCACGAAATTTGTGGCGTTGACGCGAACCGTATTTTGGAGGCCCCAACCTTGTCGGTTTTCACATTTTTGGAAGCAAGTGGCCAGGACATTCATAGGGTCTCTCCAGAGGTCAAAGAAAGTGCTAGTTAGTAAGTAAGCCGCTGTTTTGCACTTATTCACTGGGTTGTGTCCCATTGCCCCCTCACCTGGCAATGAGTGTGAGCTCATACTGGTTCCTTTACACTGCTATATTTCCTTGCTTGGGGTTTCTGCTTTCAGGGAAGCAATACTCGTTGCTCCTGCATCCCCACCTTAATTTTCTTTCAATTCTTTCGCTTCAGACGCCTGCATTTAAGCCGAAGGTTGAGGGTTTATAGCCTTCTGCCTAGCAAACACAAGAGTGCATTTCATGGCGGTCTAAGGTATATCCTTGCCAATTGTAGGCCTTTAATACCTTTTCTATCTACTATAGCTGCTGCGTAGCCACTCCCTACCTAGCTGGTTCCTAGACTGTACGGATACTCTTTCTATTGCTGCTATGTTCTTCTCCCGAGATAGCAACTCAAATATTTAGATCTATATATCTATCGAAAGTTTTACTAACGGCAGATTTCTCCTAGTGGATCCCACCAGTTATCTCCATCAGGCTCAGTTAACACAATTCACACACGCTCAGTTTCTATCCAAAATGAAGTTGCAACATCAACAGCAGCAGCGACAACCCAGCACAACGTCATTGACTTCAATGCCCTCCGATTACTACACAAATTCGCCCTCTCCCACGCCTGGCCTCCGTCGTTCCTCTATCTCGTCAACAGTATCTTGGGATTCTAGCTGCGATTCCAGTTTACCAAGCACCCCCGGTGGTTCCTCCTCGTCCTCCAGTGTTGCGTATCACCACTCTCAGAAGTCGCATTCACACTCGCAACAATCGTTCACCGACACTTTCCTAGCACTAGACGAGGGCATGGACAATGATTACTCTCATCTACTGGCACCAAATCTCCTTTGCCTCCATCAATACCCCCATCCGTATCCACCCCACCATCATCAGCAGCATCACCCTTGTGATGACGACCACCGCCATGATGCCCAACTAGACCATGAAGATCACGATGTCAGTGATGGCTGCTGCTCACCCCCGCCTTCCCGCTCCCAGTCAGAGTGCGGAGACTCAAACAATGATCACCCCGCTTATCTCCGCAGAAGGAGCAACCTTGACACGGGGTTAGACCACCACCAACCCCAACCGCTGCCACTACCACCCTTTGATTACCCCATTAACGAGGCCAATGAGATATGCATCTCACCACCAGCCATGAACTATGGCAGTCCAACTTACACATCACCGCCCAATGTCTTCGAATACCCCTCCAGCAGTTCAACCTCTAGCGACGCCGCACTGGATGCGTTGCGCTTATGCTACTACCCTACCTCACCAACGTTGGGGCCGCGGACCGGGGGTACTCGGGGATTAAAAGTCGCCGGTCTCGCTAGCTCCTCCAAAAAGTCGAAGGGCTCTGCGCGTCTTCCACTGATCGTCACCAGCGACGAAAAACCCCACATTTGCACCATCGCTACATGTGACATGCGCTTTAAGCGACAAGAACACCTACGGCGTCACGAGAGAACACATACCGACGAGCGGCCGTTTTTATGCGATGTTTGTGGGAAGAGGTTTTCAAGGACTGACAACCTCAAGAGCCATCGGAAGACACATATGAAAAAAACTGGCAGAAATGTGTTTGTGCCTGGACTGGAGTAGGCGCGGAAGAGGGCGGGTTTGTGATTCTTTCACTTTGGGCCAGGTGCCCGTCGATCACTCCTTTGCTTCCTTTCCTTTGAGTTTAGTGTCGCCTCGATTGTTTGGTTATCTTGGGCTGTTTAGCTCGCCTTCTTTTGTCATGGAGTAGGGGGATATCATGTGTGGAGTGAGGTATCTTGTTTGCGGATGTTTGGGTGGTGAGCGATGTGTGATATTGTTCGGTTTTCGTTTTCTCTTTTCAGGTTAATACAGCCGCAACAGTCTGCTAGACTACGGCCACAAGTGAAACATAATGGTGGATATGAATATTGCTATGTAGACATAAAGATTAAAGAAGTGCCCGCAAGAGCCATATGCATTGGAATATTTCTTCATCCCATACTCTATCTAGATCTAGAGCGAAAAGGTTAGGGTTTCCTTCTCGGCTGGCCACTTGCATCTCTCATCACGAGGCTGCAGCATTGGATGTCTCACTCATCCGGCAGGTCGAGGCTTCCATCAATCATAGTCTCGGACGCTGGGTAAGCGCTCCGGGGTTCCCAAAGCTTGGTTGGGGTTCCCTATGTGGTATAACTCAACGAACACCCCATTCTCAACCACTAAACGTTTAAGATCTGAACGCAAGGGACATACAAAACACCGGAATTTGCATGACAGCTATGGATTGATGGGAGCTAACGGCCAGCCTTGCAATTACTTTCTTATACCACAAACGTACTCACTGAGTGGTTGTGATACTCTGCAGCGCGTCTACTTGCCCAGAACTTGGCAATTTTTGCCCATTTAACCATACAACATTTTTGCACTCGAGGCGGATGGCAGCGGAAGCCTAATATCTAACTAATTATGGAATTCTCCTGTGAAGGTTATAGTCTAGGCGAATCTGCTGGCAGTTAATGTCAACAGCAGGTAGGTACAGCCCATTGGGGAGGTTCATCCATTAAGTTGCAGCGGCCTGAAGAGAGGGTACGATTCCGAGGGTCACGTGATGCGAATGTGAAGTGAAATAATAAAATAGTAGCGGCAGTATCCGTTTAAGGCTTAAGATTATGTGTCAATACTACATTGTGTTTGACGCAAGATACGTAGCAGCAGTTGACATGGTGCCAAAAGGTCAGAAAGCCTTGTTCGGAATCTAGAGTCTTGTGATTTACCATTGTCGGACGGTGACCGATACTAGCACAGTCCGGCGAAGCGTGGATGAACGTCTAAATAGGATAGTGTGTGCTAATCGGAGCTTGATGAATCTGAAAAGAGATAGTTACTTAGTAATAATGCTTTATCCTAAATTATCTTATTCGTTACGATAAAACACTTTTCGTTTTTATTCAAAAATACGGCTTCTGTATACCGCTCAGATACTGTACAACTGCACGTCAAGATGATCTTCAACACGAATCAGCAAGACCTAAGTGTTCGTTTATCTCCTGATCTGCCGCTTCTGCCCTTCGTTTTGCCGCTTTGGACAACCTGTGCCTTGCCCTTGTTTTAGATTTTTAAGTGTCTTCTTTGAGTCTACTCAGCTGATCTGCAGCTTCCGCCCTTCGTTTTGTCTCTTTGGCTAATCTGCACTACACCCGTTTTTCCTGATTCTTGAGTGTCTTCTTTGAGACATGCGGAGCGGTATCTACCATCGTTGTATCCTTAACAGCAGCATAAGCTTCTATCAATCATCTGCTTCAGACTTGCAGGAGTGGGAAACATGATCCCACCTAAGAATCCTCCTTCTAAGGTGCCTCCATCCTGGTGGAATATAGAGGGCCATATTGGCATACGTTTGGGCAATCCATGGGTGATGCATGCGGGCCTCAGAATTGAGGCCTGGCTAGACCGAATCTGTGAGCAGCCTCAAATCATTGTCTGAAAGCCTGCAAGCTCTCTACAGCGTAGCCCGGCCTGGCTTGCACTAAGGGCGGCCGGACCGCTTAGGAATACTGATGCTAACATTCTAAGTAGGACGTTCATCGACGGGGATAATGGCACCTGAATCTAGCATCAAGGCTAACGGTTGAAGAAGCATCTATGAAGCAGTTATTCCGATTAAACAAATTGAAGATGATAATACTAACCTTCAGCATAGGCCAGCAAAGTAACATCATCGACAGCACTCACATCAACAAAAGCAGCAAGGCTAACAGCACCAGAAGTAGCAATGTCACCTGTAGCAGAAACACCTATTGAACAGTTAGTCTGATTAAACAAATTGAAGGAAGAATTGTCAGATAAGTATTAACTTCAGGATTTTTTTGTTTTTTCTTTCCTCATATCATCTAATTCTTCTCGCCTCCCTCATACCGCGGTTCTCCAGTAAAAATGCCCTCAGTTCTCTAGTCGGCAACTCTTCATGGACTTAGCGATATGCTTTAACGCCTAGATTGATGTACACTTGTTGGTTCCAGAGTTTAGACATCGGAACGTAAGACTAATAGAAGTATGAAGGATGTGATTGCTGTTAAGAGGTTTTGGAGTTGTAAAGGATAGGAGTAGCCGGCCTGCAGATATCTAAGGCCGGGCCGCTTAGGACACTGGTCAGATCCAGAATTTAGACATCGGAACGTAAGACTAATGGAAGTATTAAGGATGAGATTGTTAAGATTTTGAATTGTAAAGGATTGGAGTATAGATGAAACGAGTGGTGAAGAGGGGTAAGGGAGAGATCATATAGGTAGGGAAGGGGAATCGGAAATGCTGTAGGGTTTGTCACACGTACAAGTTTTAGCCGACAGAGCTGAGCCCCAAGGTTATGGGGGATGCTTCATAGGTAATGCGCGAAGAGAGCGGGTGGTGTGAAGATGAATCCTAGATGCTACACCTAGTTTGATCGGTACTTAGGTTCGTTTGATAATTGTACATCCTGAGACTTGGTCATTACGCTTATCACCGAAATCCATGCCGCTTTCAAGTTCACGCAAACTTCGGAAAGTATCGTGAACTTTCCAGCTTTCCTCCACTTTCGCAACGTCTTTCCTTTCGCTGCCGCGTCTCCCCTGCCGCGTCTCCTTTCGCTACGTATCTCCTTTCACAGCGTGTCTCCTTTCGCAGCCTTTCGCACCGGATGATGAGCAATAGATCTTGTTTCAAATCTACACTGGGCGTGATTGCGTGTACAGCAGTATGACATTGTCTATCTATCTATCGATAGCGACTCTAGGTTCACCCAGAGCTAGCCAGAGACAGAGCTCAAGTGCCCTTGGAGATGGTACTCAGATTCACTTTGAGACGGTACTCGGCTGCACTTGGAGATGGTTCTCAGAAGCTGGGTGGAGAAGGTCGATCTGGGCTAGCTAGGAGCATGCTGGAGAAGGTAGATATGGACACACCGGAAGCTGGCTGGAGATGGTCGGTCTGAGCTGACCGAGACTGTACAGATGGACTCACCGGACGCTGGCTGGAGACGGTCGATCTGAGCTAACCAGGCTGGAGACCGTACAGATGGACTTGTCGTGATCTGGAGCAGGCTGGAGACGGTCGATCTGGGCTGGCGGTGAACCGGCTGGAGACGGTGACCAGGTGCACTTGGAGACGATACTTGGGAGCTACTGACCTTAGTGACTAGAGTATGCTGCCTGGCCAGATTAAGAATTGGCGGCTTTTTGCACCCGGCCGGCAAAAATAAGCTAGTACTCATAGAGGCGGCATTTGTAATTATTCACCGGCATTTGCAGTTACCGCCGGCATTCACAGGTATTGATAAATACCGCCGGAATTTGTAGGTTAAGCCAGGCCGCTGGCGGCTTTTTAGAACACCCACCGGATTTAGCCCGTTTGTGGCTGGTAAATCGCCGGGCGGGCGGGCGGGCCGTTTGGGAACACTGGAGGGTGGTGGCCAATACTCATTTAAGGTTCCGTTAAACGAATCAACTTCCAAGTCTATATACAGAATATTAAGGTTCTGTTAACGAATTCGAGCCAGCGACCAGCCTTGGAGTCTATTTCTGCGTACGTAGGTGTGTCTATATATGCAACACCGAGTCCCCCTACACAACTTGATTCCTGATCGACCGTTTCCAGCCCGCTCTCCTCTCTAAATGCACCTTACCACCGTCTCCAGCCAGCTCCCGGTGAACCCAGAGTCGCCACGAAATGGCAATGATCGGTTCATGAACGACGTTACAGACGTATTAAAAGTCCTTGCGAAGCAGAGATTGGACGGAGACTTTCCTTCGATCACCATGCAAACGGTGATCATGACTGGTACATCTTGTTATCAACCAGTACTTCAATCTGCTCGGGGATACCGACACAACGCCCGGCTCAACATCAGTGCGGCCTTCCACCGTGGGCAAGAATAATCCAAAAACTACCAGGGTGCCTTCGAATACATAGTCATGCCGTTCGGGACCAAAACCGCTCCCGCCTGCTGACATCATTTCCTCAACGCCGTCCTAGACAGTGGCCGCTACCTATCCGACGCGAAGTGCAAAAGTGGAACCCAATGTAAGCGGTCAGGAAAATCACTCGTTACAGCTAAGGAACCGTGGGTTAAGCCGGAATATCCGAGAATGTGGCTGAAAGGGAAAGGTGCAATGATGATCTCAAGCACTATGTGTATAGACTGAAAGCCAGGGTGTGCGGGGAATCTGCCAACTTTTACATGCGTTGAATTGAGGATACATATGCGGGTGGCGAGTGATCGTTTATGGACTACCGGGGGCATCGGGTGCTAACAATGTAGGCCGGATTCCAGCTGGCTAGTTGCACACGCGTGTGAGAATATATCTAGAAGTGTAGGTAAGATTTCACTAGAAATCTCAGGTACGCCTTGCGACGTCTATATAAAGATACTCTGTTGGAGGCTGGTGGTTTGAGAAGCAGTGAGAAACAGCTTTGTCAGTATTTTTCAGGTCAAACCTCATTTTACAACCCTTTTGGGTGCTAGAATCCCTTTCAAAAGGCTGGAGGCAGGCTGATAACAGGCGGGCAATGGGAAAAAGGTTGACAAAATCATTTCCCTAAATAAGTAAAGGCCGATAAGGTAGGGTTCTACACGACACTACTGAGAATAGACCACGACTAGCCAACGTTTGACTCAACGGTGGTAGCGACTGAAGCAGCCTCCATGACGCGTGACTACCCGCCGCGAAACATCCAATGACCCAACGGCGACCTAAGTTCCCGGTAGCAACCATTCGATTGGCTAGCACAGTGATGCTATAAACACCATGACCGTAGGATAGCGGCGTGATTGTTCGGTGAGGATATAACGCGTACAGCAAGTAAGAGCGTCATCCATCCCGCCGACTGAAACAATGCGGGGTTACGAATAGTATAGTTCGTATTAGTCTCCCCAGGTGGGGGCCAGGAAACCAACCATGTGACATGAGACGGTACCCATCCGTACGCCGATCCTCTCTACAATGTGAATATCAAGGCTCCGGTATTCGCCGGAAAGCGGTCGAGACCCTCGCATTTGTCAATATAAGTACACCTTATTCCGCCTTGCTGTCAGTCGTTCCTTAGTAACTTTATGCCTATATCTTCTATCGCAAAGCGGATAGGCGGAATCTAGAGTCTGTTTCGTGCGCGCGTATAAACCGGCGAGGGCCAGTGTATTTCCGCTCATAGTATGTGTGGCGCGCTATGTTGGGATGCGGGGGATCTTCACCTTGACCCTACACCTGTCATGTTCGCGTGCCCCAATGCGCAAATAATTCCTGTAAGCTCAACTGACGTGGGGTTTCAAAGCGATGTCTTGTCTGGTACAGCATTCGACTGGGGATCCGACTTCTGAACATGTATGTAGGTTGTCGTTGCTATTGCGGATTTGGCTTCTGAAGCAGCGATTCGGGTGTCATTGGATGAGATAAGATGTACTGTGCTACAGTGGTTGTGTCTGTATTTGGACTCATTGGGCTTCAGTGCATGTGGGGCTGCCAGTCCATATCTGAGATACCATTATGTTCGCCAACCTAGCTTATCTAAAGCCATTGATATCCAAACAAACTTGAGTAAGCTTCGGAAAACGTGTGCTGTTGGGTCGTTTGCAAGACAACCATGACGGGTTGAATCCCAGTCGTCAGCAAATGTCTACTTGGTCCTCCCTTGCACGCTACACCAACGCCACCCTAGTGCTGTTTCCCCCAAGACATAACCGCGATCTCGATGCCCAACCATGATCTCTGAACTTAATTCACGCAACAAGACGGAAAAGGTCGATGACGTGCCCCCCAGACCCGACGAGAAATCTCAAGAATTAGTTTAATGGTCCTCGCCAAACGCGTCTGAATCGCCTAGTTAACACTAGACCCTTTGAGCAATACAAGGCCGACGTTAGAAGAAATGGGTTGGGTTGTGGTTAGTCTGTTGGATTTTAGACGCCAGTATCCCGGCACAAAAAATCTAACAGACGCAAGAATGATGCGTTGGCCGAGGCACCTCATGATCTACAGCCGATAGACGCCTTGGATGCAACCGCATAAGTAAGAACTTGCAGCACTAAGCTCAATAAATAGAACAGAAGACACCACGTACTGGACGCATGAAAAAGCCCTATCTCGTTCGTTGCTTAAAGTCGTCTATTCCTAGATAGGGGATGATTTTCGCCCCCCTACTGGTTAGAACTAACCACCGGGTAGACTAAATATTGTTAGTGCTACGTCTGGTTTCGGTAATGCTGGTAGAACCCAAACGGGTGGGTCGCCAATGACTGGGGGATTTCCGGTAGTTGGTAAGCTGCGGGGCAAATCATTCTGCAACATATGACTCTTAACAACCGAGTGGGCGGAGTGTGTCGGTTTGCGGGCTCCCACCGTAGCGAAATGTAACCCTATCAACTCGCTTTAGCGGGTTTTTATAGACATTTCGCAAAATTTCGGGTTCCAAGCCACGCTACCAAAGGGCTGAAGAGTATATTATCGGTGGCCAATTTGGAAGGCTATTTTACCTCGTCGCGGAAGCTAAGACTGCTGCGCAGATCCACCGTTGCTTTTTCCTCGCTGTGCAGAATAACATTAGCCTTACAGCTGTAGAGTACAGGCTGAACCGTACGGACGCATAACATGTTGGAATTGGTATCAACCCACCAATCAGCCACACCCACTTCCCACAGAGCTGCAGATACATACCTGCGGTGCGACCACACAGAAAGGCAAATATAACTTATCAGTCTTCGCACTTCTGACAGAGAAGCTTCCTTCTTCTTTTCCAGGATGAGACCCGGGCTTCTTCTCCACCACCGCGAACGAAATAAACAATAATGTCGTCGAACTACTACTACCGTTCATCCTCCTCCTCCTCACGGACACAATGGTCGCCTGCCCTCCAGCCTCTGATCATGCTTCAGCTCCTCCTCTCCGTCGGACTACTACTCTCCGCAACGTGGCAGCGGTTTGATTCCGGACTTATGGCGGGGACAATGATGAACACCATCACCATCGCAACAGTACGTCACTCTCCCGTCGTCCCGCAGGCGTAACTGACGTGAAGACTGTAGGCCGCATTCACCCTCCTCTCAGCGATATTCAACATCTCTAGCTCAGCCGCAAACCTGGCGGTTCTCGAGGTGGTAGTGCCGGATACGATTTCGCTTGCGCTGTGGAGCGGGATCATTTGTGAAGCGATGGTAGGGAAGGTTTTGGGTAGGGAAGTGGGCGGCGCGGGTTTATTGAGGTTCGTTTGCGTACGCTATCAGAACAGTGAGGAGGTGCTGACGTTCGTATAGCGCGGTGTTGGTGGGAAAGCTTTTTGTCGCAGCGTCGGTTCGGGTGCGCGATACAAGGATGTTCGACGAAGAGGCTGCGGTGGATGTGGTGGTGGTAGTAATGGTGGATGAGAAGGCACTGGCCGATAATCCGGTAGTGGAGGTTGATGGACGTCTTAACAGTAATAATAATGCTAATGTGTGAATTGTTACTTCTGCTCCCGGTGATCTTCGGTTGGTGTGCAAGTTTAGCCCTTCTGGGGGCCACGGCTTGTAGATGCGAATGCTCCAGTGTCTATTCGCCCACTTTGAAGCTCCTGAGGATATCAGATTCGCATACAAATCCATTCAATCCTCTTCCATCTAAATTTGTCTCGATCTCTCTGCCACTGGTTTGTGCAAGCTAGTTTGCAGATCTATAGTCTCTCACCCTGTTTAACTACCGTACGTAGTGAAAAATTAAGGGTTGAAAGCACTGCCAGAACCAAATACCCAAAATACACGATCCGAGGCCGTTCCTCCACACGATCGGTACGAAGCATACACCGGGTTCAAGTCAAATTCGGCTCTGGCGGTGCGTCAATACACACCGAATACGGATTTTCAACTGTGCTTTTTTACAACGGTACATACCCCACTTGTTGATACCCTCCTCTCATGATCAAACGCATTGCATCAAAGCCCCATGGAATCAAATCAAAATGTAAATACAACTACCACACCCGTCTCCGACATGACATAGCTGCAAAAGGAATACACTCAGTGAGACATTTAGTCTCATCCGCACGACCTCTTCGTCAAACTGGTGATAGATATAATCGTGATAAAGCTTTGAACTCGAAAGGTACGGCTTTGCACGCGAGAACTATGGAGTTAGTTCGTTGCCAGGCCGCCCAATAGAAAAGAATCTTGATAGCTCGCCAGTAAATACTCGGCGATGACCGTACAAGCGTTCCTCTTCGCGTAGACCAAATCACTTCCCGGACAGTTGGTGATACTATACACGCCTCAAATCGTAATAAGGCTTGGGAGGCTAGGGGTACTTATTCCCTTTCCACCTGCGCACGAAGCACTAGTGTTAGGTTTCACAATAAGAACCAGGAGAAGGGTTGATCCGTGTCTGTCATGGCCAGTTCCCGCCGGGCGGTGTTACCTGGGTCTTTTAATCGAGAAAATCGCGGCTGAGAAAGTTCCGTAGTGACATCACGCACGTCATTAATCATTTTGTTCATGACAAACTGCCCCACTGCGGTCATCTTCAATCTGGCTCGAGCCCTGGTCGAAATAGAATAATAGCGGTGCTTTCGAACCTGTTTCCTGCCTGTCTACCGAACCAAGACTGACCAAAAAAAGGAGGGAGATGGCTTGTGGCTTGGCTCTTGTGTCGCAGGATTGAAATTGGGGCATCATGCAGATAGGCTGCATACATGAGCAAGAGTTCCGACTAGCAGCCTGCACAGCACTCTCCCGAGTGCCACCTCTCTCTACTATACAGCCTTTCAAGGCCTTACGTAGAGTACACAGATAAATGTGGTCGTTTCCGGCTTCTGTTTGGCTCTATGAAGCACATATATCTGTAGAATACTACCCGAGCTTCCATCCATGTGTCGTTCACGTGGAGGTATACCAACAGTATTAATGTCAATTAAACCTTAAACTTCAGCCGTCCCGACCTTCAGCCCTCGTCAACAACTTAGCCAAGATATTTGCTACTTTAATGGTAATGGACTACCCCTGGGAAATGCTTCAGCTCCTTATAATTCCCTCACGTAGGAACGTGGAGTAGATAAATCACACGATTAGTGGGTCTGCGGTTCAGAAACCTACGAGGGCTACTATATACTACACTCCCGCAATTAGCTTAATAAAATAGAACAAGTGAATGGACCTACAAATTCGATATGGCATCCTGACAACCAAGTGTGATCAAATAATCGACTGCAATTAATGACGCTGCCAGTGTTACAACGATCAGACTTTGAGATCCTACGTAGGGTGGTATATGACGGCTGAACATTGTCAAGTCCTTGCTTCTGTCTCGGCGAGTACGTATGAGGCTTTCACCTTACGCTAGCAACTCAATTGTCGGTTGACACGGGAAAGCAGACATTTCAACGGTTTTCGCCGATTTCAGCTGTTGATTCATGGGTCCAAGTGAAACGACTTCACGACCTCGGTGTTTGAGATAGTTCTTTCAATCTCAAGTAGGATGACGGCGTGCTGGCATAGCTTATCAAAATTAGCCCTGATGAAGCTTAAGGTGTTGTGGCTTGAAAGATAAATGTTTGATCAAGAAGCTGGATGGGCTCGTGGCCATATGGAAACCTGCTACATATGAATGTCCGAAAAATGGACTGTAGTATGTCTTCAGGTTCTCCGCGGAGTTTGGCTACCGTAGTGAAAAATTAATGGTTGAAAACACTGCCAGAACCGAAGTACCCAAAATACACGCTGCGGGTACGTTCCTCCACAATATCGGTACGAAGCATACATACACTGAATTCAAGTCAAATTCGGCTCTGGCAGTGCGTCAATACACACTAAATATGGATTTTTCAATTGTGCTTTTTACAACGGTATTTATAACGCCTTTCACCATCTCAGTCTGACTTGGGAGCCAAACCTCTGCACGTGATGCGCCAAAGCCACCGCCATAGCTTGATGTATCTGCGTGTGAAACGTAGTACAAACACTTATGCAAGCTGGTTAACTCATCTCAGCCTGTCAGGAGATGCGGGTCATCGCCACCTCTTTACACAATCATGGACTGCGCAACTCAAGCAATCACCATCCTTGACTTCGCCTTCCGGATCTCGAGCCAAATTTACACGTACACCAAAGACGTCAAAGAAGCGCGACGTGATATTGACGCACTTAGCAACGAGCTCTTTGCGCTCATCGGGGTGATAGAGCGTTTACGCCATAGCGACGGCCATGGAGACGCGAACATCAATACCCTGCCACGACTGCATTCCCAACCAGGATTCCTTCGGGTAATGAACGAGACGCTCGAGTTTCTTCAAAACCTGCATGCGACACTTGAGACTCCGCGGGGGAGGCTCGATAAGGCGCTACAGAAGATGAAGTGGCCACTAAAAGGCGAGGAGACGAAGCGCCATTTGGAAAGGCTGGAAAGGGTCAAGACGTACTTTTTATTGAGCATTATGACGAACGATTTGTGCGTGATTCCCGGGGAGAGGGTGTGCGCAGGGGCTGACGCAGTGGTGTGTAGGGAACAAACGAAGAATATTGCGAAGCAGATTGAATCTCTGCGGAGTGAGATGGCGGAGAGGGAAAATGAAGTACAGAGATGTAAGCTCCCCGCCTTACCCTTTAAGCGCACCTAGTAACGTGCGCAGTGAACAAGTGGCCTCGTACCCCGGCCCTTGATCTCACGTGATTTTATACTAACCGAAATGGTGTGTCCGATCCAAATTGAGATCATGAAAAAAGTGAGGTGAGAGGGCCTGGAGACTTCACTCCACCAAAAATTC
>Ga0307515_10008643_pt1 | contig 19818 bp, 17 predicted proteins | sample 17_EM_MG_FD_194513 | JGI IMG/M metagenome (GOLD analysis project Ga0307515, IMG submission 194513) | Populus trichocarpa ectomycorrhiza microbial communities from riparian zone in the Pacific Northwest, United States - 17_EM | ecosystem: Host-associated > Plants > Roots > Unclassified | place... | reverse complement strand
GGGTTCTCAGGTTTAATCGCTTCAATAATTCTTGGTGGCCTCACAATGCATGGTGATGAATATTAAATGAGAGAGAGAGAGAGCCGGGTAGTATCATCCTTTTACCACAAAAAATGACAAACTTTTAGTCAAAAATTGAAAATGTTTTCGAATTTTCTTTCACATTTTCTTGTTCTTTCTCATGATGCGATTAAAAAGTCGTGTTTGCGGTCAAATTTAGGTAGCAAGTTTAAAATGCATCCAATCGATTATTATATTATAATTCATCTCCTTATTAAATTGGAGATCGTACGTAATTAGCTGGTAATTAGCACTAGTTAGGCTGTCGTTAATCATTTGATTTCAAAGATGAAATATATTATTTTAGCACCTCTAGGCACATCAGTCAAAAAAATGGGTTCATTTTCAAAAAGATTAGAGTCCACTAACTAAATTCTAGTTAAGGTCTTAATCAGCACAAGTCACCATCTCTTAAACAAGATTTAGACACATGTAATTAAGCACACTTAGTATTATATTGAATATTACTATTTCATCATTTGTACTATACTGTTATCTTAATTGCAAACCACAGAAAGAAAAATAGATTAAAAAATAAAGTGGGTACACCTTAATTACCATGAGCAAGTATTCAAGATTATCAAACGAATGGAATGTGTAGTTTAACTATTCTAAATTTAGTTTTTAGAAATTTTTAGTTCGAGTCTCACAAACTCTAAAATTATTATAGATTTATATAATCATTAACTTTAAAATTTATAGAATTAATAAAGATACGCGAAAGTTAATCCAAACATTCAAATTAATCAAATAAAAAATATATCCAAAAGCATAGAGGAAAAAGAAAATTTGTTATAAAATGCAAAGGCATTCAACCGACGGTGAAAAGGGAAGGAAATTGAAGAAACTATAAAATGACTGTAAGGATATTTATAATTGTTTTTTATGATTTAGCTTGACGGTCGGGTTTATTATAGCTTTCAATTAAATCAAATTATATATCAATTGAAATTAATATTTTTCACAAATGATTTTAAAAGCATAATCTAGCGTAGTGTATTTAAAATAATATTTTTTTAATATTAATCGTAATGCTCAGATTTATGAACTTAAAGGGAGGTGAAAAACCTTATACCAAACCTATGCACGCAACAAAAACAGCTTTAATTAGTTAGATTTGGTACTGTTATTAAAATTGGTACGAGGTAATATTAAACTTAAAATTATTTTAATTAATTTGAGTTAAGGTGTTCATTCTATTATAGATGAGATGAGATGGGGTTTGGTTCGAAATTGAAAAAGGGTCAAATTATATGGACAGCTTGCCAGCTTTGACTAGTCCACGTATTAAGGACAAATTAACAGTAGTGGGACATGCCTCCAAATGTTGCTGGCTGTCCCACACACCAAACCTGCCTAAATTTATATTACGTAATTAGCATTACGTACTCCAATTTCTCCTCCTTTCATCACTTGCCCCAATTGGATTCTCTTGATTTTTCTTCAAAATTATTATTATTATTATTATTATTATATAAAATGTGCCTGGGATGTGGATGGATTCCCTTTAAGTCATGTGCATATGTCTATTGTTGTTGCCGTTTTATAACATGAGATTCTCTTGTTGAAATTAATTAAGGTACATAGTTAATTAATATAATGGTGGGAAATCCTCAACTATGAATTAATGGGATAAGAATAAGAAGGAAAAAAAATGCATTCAAGGTTGAGTAAATACATGGTTAAAAATCACAATACTCCATGTTAAAAGATTGTATTGTTATTGCAAAACAACAAATTAAAAGCATTCACTTAGTTTATCACAATCTTTTTATTTAAAATAATGGGTGTTCTTGGATATTTTATGTATTAATTGAGACTAAATTCTCTTTAACATCAAATCCCTACACTAATCTGATATTGATTCTAAAATTTAAACCTTAATATGATAAAATGATTGTTTTTGTATCATATTTAGTTAAAGTAAACAAGATAAAATATAATATAAAAAATTCTATTTTACCCTTAATATGTATTAATTATTGGTAGACTTACATATTTTAAAAAATAATGAGATATTTTATTTATTTTAGTTAATATTGAGTGTTGAAATTAATAATATTATAATAACTCTTGTTATAAAATCAACCCGTCACATTAATCCTGATTTTAAAACTATAATAACAACAAATTTTATCCTTACATTGACCTAAGTCAGCCCGAGTTGACCCTCTCGATCCATGTTTTAAGTTTTGCCCTAAGTTAACTCCCAAATCAAGTTTTAAAACTATGATAATAATTACTTTTATTTTATGTTGACTTGGGTCAACCCAGGTTGACCATACTGACATGTAAATTGGGCCTTACACCGGGTCAGCCCCGAGTCGGTTTTAAACTATGATAATAATCATTTTTATTAATATGTTGACCCAGGTCAATGGTCAACTCAACTCGTGACCCGGGCCTTGCCTTGAGCTAACCTTCAAATCGGGCTTTAAAACTATGATAATAATTACTTTAATTCTTACATTGACTCGGGTCAACTCAATTCTTGACCCAGATCTTGACCAATGACCCGAGCTTTGTCTCGAATCAATCATCAGGTTGAGTTTTAAAATTATGATAATAACCATTTTTTCTCTACATGTCTTACTTAAACAATTTTGGAATTAAAAGTTTTTTTCAATGATATTTTAGAAATAAAAAATAATAAATATCATTTCTAAAGACATATTTTCTCAATAACTACTATTTTATAAGTACAGAAATTCATTTTAAAATTATCATAGAAACACATTTATTTTTATATCTTTATCTTCTCATATTTATTTTGTTTTTTTATGTGTGTTTTTTATATTTAGAACTTGTTTGGAATTGTGGTAGTGGTTGCGGTTCAAAATAATTTTTATTTAGTAATGTATTAAAATGATTTTTTTTATTTTTTTAAAAAATTATTTTTGAGATCAGCATATCAAAACAATATAAAAATATAATAAAATAATTTTTAATAAAAAAATAAAATTTAAGAGAATACAATTTCTTTTCTAAATAGAATTTGCATATGACGTTAATCCAACGCTACTAAAAGACAAGATAGAGGCGGTTAATTGTGAGGCACAAAACATGAGCTAAAATGGTCGGTGGAGAGGATAGATAGGATAGGGCAAGAACGTGCAGAATCACACACTTTCATTTTCTTGTCTTTCTTTTCGGTTTTTTTATTTAATTTAATTTAATTTGTTCATCAATTTGTCAGTTTGCCATTTGCCAGTAATACTTTTTATGAAAAAAGTTTTCATTACTTTTCTTTTTCTCTCCACATTGTGGGTCGAAAGGTGCCCCCACCATTTATAAGTTTTTGTACGTTTATGAAGTAGACAACAATGGCGGCTGAGTAATTGTCCGAGTGGCCACAAAATGTTGCTGTTCAATGAATATTTATTGATATTGATGACTCCATTTTTTTAGAAAATAAATGTGGTAAATTATTGGAAGTGAATAGATGGATCGATAAGTACTTTTGTACTAACACTAGATTGGTGATGCACATTAACATGTTTTTTATCCTGTAAAATAAAAGTAGAATACAACTAAGGATATAGTTGACAAGTATAAATAGTATAAATAATAACAGTGGTTATGGCGTATCTCTCTCTCTCTCTCTCGGATACAGTTAAGGATCTCTTTGACAGTCACAGGTATAAATACAGAACTGGTAAATCGCTGAAGCCAAAAGGATAGCATTTTTCAGTGGTTCACTTGGAGAGAAGAAAAAACATGACAAAAGCTTCTTGCTGATGATATTTTGTCACTTTCAGTTTCTGGTTATCAAAACAAGTTAGATTTTTTGAGCTTTCTTGGAGATCACTTACTGGTTTTTTCATATTTTATATTGAGGAAGTTGAAAGTTTCAGTTTTCGGGATTTCTTTTCTCACATCAGGTATTCAAATTTCATTTCACTTTCTGGGTGTTCTGTGTTTGAATGATTATCATCTTGACAAGTGAGAAAGAAAGTGTATTTGGAAATCTACAGTGGATGGGTGCTGTTCAGTTTGGCTTATCAAAGTTCAAGACTTTATCATCTAAAAGAAGTTGGTGATTGTTTCTTGTAAGTTTTGAAAATTGGGTTTTCAAGTACATATAGAGACTTTTAAGGATAAGATTGAGTGAGATTTGTTTGAAATTCATGTTTGATCCTGGTGAAATGAGAATGAGTTATTGGCTTTACAATCCATAGAATCAAGATTTAGAGTATTATAAGAGTAGTTTCTTTGATTTGTGTATGATCATGGAGAAAAGAAAGTAATTTCTGGGTTTCAAATCAAGGAATCAAGGTTTCAGTTAGGAGCAGGGGATTGGTTTTGAGATTGATTGATAATAGTGTGAGATACTACTGTGTGTGACCATGGAGAGACAAAGCAGTTTCAATGGAAGAACAATGGAAAAGCAGCAGAGTTTTCGTGGAATAACAAACAAACAGAAAGTGTATGAAAAGCAAGTGAGTTTTCAAGGAATACCAAATAAACAGAAGGTGATGGAAAAACACCCGAGTTTTCATGGTGTGACAGAAAATGGGTCAACTTCTCATGGGGTGATGGAAAAACACCCCAGTTTTCGTGGAGTAGAGAAGGGTTTTCGTGGATTTCTGGAGAAACAGAAGAGCTTTCGTGTGGTGATGGAGAGACAACTTAGTTTTATTGGTGGTGGTGAGAGGAAAAGGCCTAAAGATTCACCTGGAAAGCGAGGAGACTCACAAATTCATTTGGCAGCACGTACGGGGAATTTGAGTAGAGTTAGAGAGATTCTTCAGAATTCTGATGGTAATGACTTGAAGGTTCTGTTGGCAACGCAGAATCAAGACGGAGAAACTCCCCTTTATGCAGCAGCAGAGAATGGGCATGCTGGGGTTGTTGCTAAAATGCTGGAATATATGAACCTGGAGACTGCATCTGTTGCCGCTAGGAATGGGTATGATCCATTCCACGTGGCTGCAAAGCAGGGTCATCTTGGTGAGAAATCATTCTGATTTTGCATTTTTGAACTTCCGTTCTCCATTAAAATTATTTGGTAGTATGTTTTTTGAATTACGGTCATTAACTCGTTTGAGCTGACAAAATGGCTTCATTATCCCCATGTATCATTTTTCCTATGAATTACTCATTCTTTTCCTGCTATCAAATTTTTTCATCTACTGATAAGAGAAGAAAGACCTCAATTAACTTTTATGCAAATCTTGTCTAGAAGATGATAAAATCCCCCAATTTCATGAGACACGTCAGGTGTTTTTCATATATATGAGCTACAAGGATTCTGGTTAGCCTGTTTGAGGTTCAAAGCCTCGAATATGGATGTTTGAACCCAAGCATGCATGAATTTCTAGATTTTCGAGTGATGAGCATGAAATTTTCATATATATATCTTTTTCTTCTTCTTCTTTTTGTGATGAGCATGAAATTAGAACTCAAAGTAGTTTCAGGACTTCTCTTCTCCAGATATTTTTAGTTTTCTGTATTTAAATAGTAGTGTGCTCATGCATTTCTATCGTGCTCTTTCTGCTTAGAATCTTTCGGAGAATTTCTAGCATTGTTACTTTGGCTATGAACCCACTGAAAACCTTTTCTATCTGGTCTTGATACTAGAGGCTGTGTTTAGATCTGCGTTGCAAGATAAATTTTTCTGCTACTTGAAAAACTCTTAGGTTGTCACTTCTGATTTTTTTAAAACCTTGCAGATGTCTTGACAGAACTTTTGCGTGTATTCCCCAACTTGGTCATGACAACAGATTTATCCTGTACAACTGCTCTACACACAGCTGCGACTCAAGGGCACATTGATGTGGTCAATCTTCTTTTAGAAACAGATGTAAATCTTGTTAAGATTGCCCGGAATAATGGTAAGACTGTCCTCCATTCAGCTGCAAGGATGGGGCACTTGGAAATTGTGAGGTCCCTCCTAAGTAAGGATCCAAGCACTGGTTTTAGAACAGATAAAAAAGGACAAACTGCACTGCACATGGCTGTGAAAGGGCAAAATGAGGAAATTGTGCTAGAATTGCTAAAACCTGACCGCACTGTTATGCATGTGGAAGACAATAAGGGAAACACGGCATTGCATATTGCAGTTATGAAAGGCCGTACTCAGGTGCTTCGTCATTTCTTTATCTTTCACCCTTTCTTTTTAGCTAGCTATATGTCTTAGTGACTACAGCACTGCAGGATATGTTCTGTGATAAATTATGCTCCATCATACTCATTCAATAGTGATATATATATATATATATATATATATATATATATATATATGAGCTCCGGTGATCCTTACAACTTAAGTTTTCTATAGGTAAGATGAAAAAACCTTCAGTAGAATTTGTCACGATTATGACTCTAGTTGCTCAGTAATTGACCTACTATTAACAATCCGATCCCTTCCTAAAGCTTATTGCTTCAGTCTGTTAAATTCAAACAACTTTGAGAAATGATAAAAATGCATTATTAGTAACTTCTGTTTGTTTTATTCAACCCTATTTCTCAAACAATGTCGGAAATGATTTGCATAATAATGTCAAAAAAAAAAAAAACTGATTGCCTGGCAATAGCTTATGGAGTTGGCTATCATTTGCAGTTTCCTATTTTGAAATCTAGACTTTCAGTGAAAACCTCAGGCATTATTGTGTGATACATTGAACAGATTTTAAGGAGATACCTTGTAATATGTTATACCCCTGTTGAAAGAAATGTCTAGTACAAATTTTGAAAATTTGTACGATTGATGATGAAAGTAATCTCAAAAGAGACTTGTAATGGAAATAATACATAATTTTGGGTGGAGTATCTCTGAAATATGATGTGACAAAATGAACTATTTATGATGGCATTATTGAGATCTTATGTTGTAACCAGATAACATCATGTTTCTCTTTACATGCCCTTTTAGTTTTTTTCCCCCCAATAGTCAAAAAGTTATATTTTTTTGGCAACCTTTATTGAGATTCTTCATTTAATTGCAGAATGTGCATTGTCTGTTATCGGTTGAGGGTATTAACATCAATGCCATTAACAAAGCTGGAGAGACCCCACTTGACATTGCAGAAAAACTTGGAATTCAAGAGCTTGTCTCCATTTTAAAGAAAGCAGGGGCTAACAATTCCAAAGACTGTGGAAAGCCCCCAAATGCAGCAAAGCAACTAAAGCAGACTGTCAGTGACATAAAACATGATGTCCAGTCCCAGCTCCAACAGACCCGTCAAACTGGCTTCAGAGTGCAGAAAATCGCCAAGAAGCTGAAGAAGCTCCACATTAGTGGCCTCAACAATGCTATAAACAATTCGACTATTGTTGCAGTTCTCATTGCAACAGTTGCTTTTGCAGCCATTTTCACCGTCCCTGGCCAGTATGTTGAGGAGAAGATCGAGGGAGCTGCAATTGGGCAAGCCAATGTAGCAAGAAATCCTGCTTTCTTAGTCTTCTTTGTATTTGACAGCCTGGCATTATTCATCTCTCTGGCTGTCGTTGTGGTCCAAACATCTATTGTTGTGATTGAACAAAAGGCAAAGAAGCAGCTTGTGTTTGTTATTAACAAACTCATGTGGCTTGCTTGCCTCTTCATTTCAGCAGCCTTTATTTCTCTTACTTATGTGGTGGTGGGTAAGAATTCCAGGTGGCTTGCTATCTATGCAACAGTCATTGGTGGCTTAATCATGCTCGCTACGATCGGCTCCATGTGCTACTGTGTCGTTTTACATCAGATGGAAGAATCAAAGTTAAGGAATATAAGGAGGGAAACTCGGCCTGGTTCTTATTCTATGTCTGTGGAATCAGATCAAGAGATTTTGAACAGCGAATATAGGAGGATGTATGCACTCTGAAGAATTTAGAATTTGGAGAAGTGAAGCGGGATTCTATGACCTATTTTTCACTCTATATATGAAATAGCTATGCTCATACTCTGGTGATTATAGCATTTAATTTCAGAAGTGGAGCCAAGATGTGGATTTACTTGATAATACTAGGGGATGAATGGAATACTCAGGTTCAGCAATTGAAGGAAGCCATTGATCTCCTCATTTTGGCTGTACATGAACTTCTGAGAAAGCTTCCTTGACAGGGTTTTGGTTTCCTTCGCCTGCTGGTTGCTCTGTGGTTTCCTATTGGATGAGCTCAAATCTAGTATGAATTTGAACCTGATGACTCACTACAGATTCAATCGAAGCTCAAAGCAGGTACAAAGGTGTCAATGACTGAAACTGTACAAGGGTCTGCTTGAATTATATGCATACTATGTATAAAATGTAGTAATAACAGGATCCCTCTAATTAATGGAGAAAAGCTTACCACATGGAAGTAATTTTCCATCCCTGTTTTGCTTGAATCTAATGTTAGCTGGAAAAAAAAATTTGTGCTTAGGTTTTTAGGGTTCATTTGGCTGTGGCATAGTATGGTTGAAATTGTGTTTTGCTCCCACTATTGTTTTGAAAATGTTAGGTTGATTAACATATACCACAATTTTTATAATTTCACATAAAACTCTTTTAAAACTTTGGTTACAAAAATGTTATAATTTGTAGCTTTTTGTAAACATATTTTTTTCAACTATAACCACAAAAACTATCACAATGTCAAACTAGTGCTTAGTCTGTCAAGTAAATTCAGAAATTAGAAGGATTCAACAATGGCATGGCCGGATTTACAAACCAACTATTAACGCAAGAGAGGGAAATGATTCTAATTCAGCTACCTGTTAATGCTACAACAGGTGAAAACAAAATGCAAAATAGTTCCAATCTTACACGAAGAAAACTGGCATTTGAATATCAACATTTTTACTGCAATCGTAGAAAAGACCATTTAGTGCAATTTGCTTCGATTACAGTGCTTGTGTTTTTCTGTTCTTTGAAAATGAATGAGGTAAAGAATTTCCACCTGACATCAGCATATGCAAATCACCATAAACAAACGGAACCTGTTCTCAACATGATGAAATGGAGACCACTCTCCATGTATTTACATAAAAAGATATCGGATTAAGCTCTCTGGGTGCTGCTTCCAGGTGATGTATCTATTCCTGTCCAATTCTACGAGGCCTCACTAAAGCTTCAAAAATCTCGGAAATCATCAACAGCATCAGAGGAACCACTTTGTTGCCTAAGGTCAGACCGGTGAACAGAGCCTCCTTGGCCTTTCCGAGAATTGTTCGATATAGAGTCGATACGCACTGTCTTGGCAGAGTAGCAGTGTCTAACGATGATTTGGTGACTTTGTATTCCTGTTGCGTTACTGCCCTGGATATTCACAGACAACATAGCTTCCTTGTCTCGTGTATCTTCGCACCACCAGTTTTGTGGGATTCCATCAAAATGCTCTTCTAAGGAATGGAACTCTTCATGATGTACTGAGATATCCACAAAGTGATCTTGTTTAATTATGCCTGCTGCTGGTGTGACCTATATCCAGACACAAGAAAGAAGCTACTTCAGAATGAAAGGAAAAGATTCATTTGAAATCAGATATGGAGAGAATTGTTGAAAACAACAGTATAAAAGCTGAAGAGGGAGATAAAACCTAAAACAAATTGTATATTATGAACACAAACTCTTCAAGATTTATAGTGAAGCAGGTGGAAATGAAGTTCCAAAAAACTAAACTGATCATGAACAAGTTAAAGAATATTTTTCCAGACGAAATGTCCTTGCTACTTTGCCAGCAAACTTGCTGGTCGTGCATGATCTGATACTGCTGTGTGGCTTGGGTTTAGGGCAGTTAATTTTACAATCTTCCAGTTTAAAAATAAGAAAAGTACCTCGAGCCATCTTGGAAAGCCATAAGAACCCCGTGAATGATAAGTACTCTCGTCTTCATCCTCGTTGACAGTGCAAACACCTGCACAAACAATTCTGAATATAGCCTTTTCTTTCACGTCTTTGTTGGTGATTCGCAAGATGACTGTGTCCTGGCTTTGAAGGCGGATGATGTTGGTGCTGACAGTGGTTTCTGGTACATAACGCAATTGCTCAAGAATAGACCTGACTTTCTCATTGGACCTGACAACTAATCCAAATTCTTGTCTCCTAACTGATCTATCAACATGGGCAACTTGAACATGAAACTTGCAGCGGACAGGTTTGTGATCACTCTCTATGACATCCATGCAAGCTCCATACCTTTTGGCCATGAAAATCAAATATCAGAAACAATTGACGATTGCTTGTAAGGGGAAAAGGAAGAATCAAAATCACCCTATTGTGAAACCTACTGTATAACTGATGAGACCACAGGGCAGTCTAAACTGCATTCGGACACTGGAGCTGATCGATTGTCACGGTATATTATTCTGTCACACCATGCTGGAATTCGCTTTTTCTCCCCAGAATCATATCCTGTGGATAATGCACATAGTAAAAAGTCGAGGTTGAATGATACTAACAGAAAATTTTGCTTAACAAAAAGGAATAACAATTCATAGGCAAACTCGATCAAGGAAATCTTTTAAGATTTTCTGAACAAGCCTAAGATCATTTCCAGTAATGTGAAGCATCTGAACTAAAGGGATGTGAAAACTTCTACCATTTCTGCAGAATCTTTACCTCCTAAACCTGGTTGGTTTCTTGCAAACTTGTAAGTAGGAGGGAACACAATGAGTGCCTCACGCATTCCTTGAAAAACTTTCCCTGCCTGCATCTCTGCTCTGAGCTGATCCTTTTCTCGAAGCCAGTCAAAGCTTCTTTGTGAAACAAGGTCCCTTGCTTCATCGTATGATATACCAAAAAGCCTGTAATTAAAATCACCAAGAAATACCACCATATCTGCTTCAGCTAAATCAAGCTTTGGCTCTTCATTGTTGGCACTAGCAGCCTGTGAAAGCACCACTACCTTGTAACTCATAGGTCATACCCAATAAAGATTCTGCTAGCAACTATAAAAAGGTCATAAGAACGTACATTTGTTCCCTTAATTGTGTGACTGGCAGTTGAGACACCAGCTGCAATAGATAGGACCAGGGGGAAGCCAGAAACATAAAGCAGCCAAAATAAAAATGTGGAGAAGGCAAGAACGCAACACAAAAACAGGAATCGCACCATACCAGCTGCCGCAGGGTTTGATGACCGACCAAAGGACATATTTCGAAAAATATGATCAAAATCAGCATTGCGCCGATTGACTGCTTCCAAATGTGCAGCCAAGTGACAGTTAACAAAGCACATGATCCTGTCGAGAACTCTAATTCTCAAACCTACACCTCCCTGCAAGGACATATTAGAACATTATGAAAAAAGACAGATTAGTCAACAATTTTAAAATGTGCACACTGCAATTAAGATGGTTTTAAATGTTGAATAGAGCAAAGACTGTTAGTGACAGGTGATAGCCAGTAATGTGCAAATAAGCATCATGAAGGTAGACATTCGTACCTTATTGCCAATTGCTCGTCCAAAGCCGCATGGAACTGCCCCAGCATCAACATCACCAACATGTTTTCTGAGATTCTTTCTTACCCTAATTGAGAACTCACAATATAAGATGCGACAAACTATAAAATTTATGAACCCTTGGGACACGAAGACAGGATTAAGATGCTTCTTCAAAGGAGAAAAGACTGACTGGAGGTTTCGTGTGAAAATAACACGTTAAATCGGCAACACAAACTATAGTCACAGTTACTTACCAAAGAGATATGAGCAAGCCTGCAAGCTGCCTGGAACCCATACGTTCAAAAGCCATTCCTTCATCTAAGGCTTTTCCTATATTGTCCAGCCACCACTGACCAATGGCACTCCCTTCAAGTCCTACCTACAAAACAAGCAGCAAACAAGATAATGTGCAGAACAATATAGAACAAATCTCTTCAACTAATTATCAGGCTACATTAAAAGGAAAAAAACTCCCCCCCCCTGCATTCAACGTAGTTGAAATTCTTGATATTCAAATCCACAGTGTCGATTTTTCTAAGCTCTAGAGATGTTTATCTAGCATCAATATTTGTGTTTATACAGCTAAACATTCACTCAAGCACTTATATGTATTATTTGTGCGTCAACTTGTCATGAAACTACATTAATTATTAAAAAAGATAGAGAATGAGAACAGAAACCAAATGACCATCCATTGCAATGAAAGCAGATCAACTAGATCTTACTGTTTCTTTTGCAGCAGACATTGCAAGAAAACCTGCACCCATCTCTACTTCTTGTAACCCAATAACAATAATGCCAACGTCTGATGCAGTAGAACCTAACCATGCTTTAAGTGCATCCTGGGATGCTCTTCCTTGACCGACATTCCATGTACCAACTAAAATTCTGAAACTATTTCTTCTTGTATACTCTAGTTCTTTCGATGCTACTTCTGATCGTATTATTCTGTCAATAGGTCCTGGAGATGCAATGCTCCATCCACGTATGCCACCATGATTTGCCAAGCTAAAAACATATCCATTTCCAACTGCCAGTTTTAGCACAGGATTACTGTAAGCAACCCATGCACAAATCAATTTTCCCTCCAGGTCCAATACTTGGATAACACCGCTTGCGTAGCCAACATATATCTGTGTTCCAAAAGTGCAAAAACATTGGACAGCAGAAGAATGATGATTAAATTCTAGTAAACGATTTCCACTCCCATCCCACTGCACAAGAAGGCCATTAGGACATCCACTCCAGATCATTCCATCTATAGTCAGCACTAGTGCTTCTGTTCTCTTGGCATCATCTGCGAATGCTCCTGCTCCCCTGGTTGCAACTCGGCGAACAGCATCTGCTGCTCCCATTATAGCATTACGTGAACGTTGCAGAAATCCCCCAGATTTCTCCTTTTTCGATGGGACTACAAATTTTACCTTCATCTCATCTTCTACTGGCTGGTCTTGCTGTTGCACTGATGGCAGGTCAGCTCGATTCTCAATTTGACCCTCAGTATTGAATACCTTCAGAAGCTCCTTTGTACGAGCATCCCTGCAGAATTATAAATCTTATAAAGCTTCACATGTAACTTGAAGCAACTTATGGCCAATTCATAGCCTAGTGGTACCAACAATGCCCAAAAACTAAACATTTATCGAAAGATTTTTAAAGAACTCGTGACATTCTAGGAGCTTCAGGGAGGAAAAGAAAATACCAAAGAGAGAAGGAAAGAGGCTGAGCACACCAAATTTTAGCTCTAACATTGTCAGCTAACAAGCACTTTATATCTGAAGAAGATATGCTACAGGCACCATTTACAGTGACTTGGCTCCTGAGGTCAATGCAAGACCTCTCCACCAATAAAGCAGCCATATGTTTTTCCTCTGGTGAAAGAGAAAGAGATTTCTCAATGGCATCCCATGGCCAAATCCTAACAACACCATTCTCACCACCCGACCACAGATCACCTACATGTATCAAAGCACAAAGTTTAAAATTAGAGCCTTGAAAAGCAAGATCATGTCAAATTTATCGAAGGTTTTGGGCAAGTATAACAGATAAGATGGTAAGTTGTTCTTTGACAATAACGATTATTAATCAACGATTATGAAATTAAACCGTTAAAAGATTTTCTTGCTCGTGAAATTTACAGATAGTTGGTGTTATGCCCTAGCATTTTCTTATCACATTCCAGATACCATGCCTTGCCCCAATAAGAACAGTGATTATCATTTTCCAAAAAGGCAATATAATGAAAGCTAGCTTACCAAAAGAGCTCATAACTATAGAAAGAACAGGACCCTTATGAGCCTGCCACGATAATCCTTCCTTAAAATGAGAATTAGCATCATCTAAATGTTGATCCATTTTCCAGGACCTAATCTTCCCATCTTTGTGCCCGCTCCAAACCAATCTATTTGCACTGTCAATGATTAAACACATTGTAGGTGAGGTATTCCCTGACTCAAAAAATGGTGCAGCATCTTCATCACCCCTTCTCGCTCTCCCACCTAATCCACTTCCAGCCTCATATACATCCTCAAAACTCCAAAACCTTACCCCACACTCCTGACCAGCCCACAACTGCTTATCGGTACAAGCAATGTTTCTCAAAAACTTCCCCACCTGAGTTTCTCTCAAAGGATGTGGCCTAAGTTCTAGACAAGGCGGTCGGCCAGCGTGCACAGCTGAACGTGTTGGAAACTTAAAGATTCCAGTCCCGCCACCATTTGCAATGAACTCAGGCAATGGTTGGAATTGCATGAGTTGATCATCCTCAGCAGTACCAACGAAGAAATCTTCACCGCTGCCACCACGAGAACGGGTGGTGTTAGAAGGAGAAGAGGAGCGTGGGCAGAATTCATCGTCCTCGGAAGAAGATTCATAATAAAAAGGATCAGAAAGCACAGGTTTAGGGATGTCATCAAGACTGTGCTTTCTTGTACCTGGATGGTGTTTTTTAGTAGTAGGTCCTGAAGAGGTTGCACGTAGCTGCTGGCTATGAGAGTGGATATTTCGCGGCGGCAGAGGGACAGGAGATAGCCCTTTTAAAGCCTCTTTATCTTCATCTTCAAAAATGTCAACATTTCTATCCTGACCCATTGATGATCATCAAGATGGATATATCACATATATATTGGAAAGGTTGAGAAACAGAGAGATTGAAAGGTGAAAAGGAGAAGAAAAGGAAGGGAAGAATGACTCTAAAGGAAAGAGGAGAGCACTTTGGTTTGGAGTTGTTCACGAGGAAGAGGAAGGGGAGGAGGAGGCAGAGACAGAGAATAGAGAGAGCGAAGACTTAGGCGTATTATGCTGGTGGGTGGACGGACAGGAATGTTACGTTGCTTTTGTGGGACTGTATCTATTGATATATTTAGATTAGACTAATTAGTTGCTTAATTGCAACCTTAAAAGTGGTTTTAAAACCCGACCACTGCAAGGCACAGGCCGGGTTGAGAAGATCTACCGGGCGGATTAATTTTTTTAAAAGAATCAAAACAATTTTTTCTTTTGAAAAGATCAACGGGTTGGTTGTTTGGTTTTTATCTTGTCACATGATCAATCTTGGTTTTTAACCGAATCACTTGGGGCTTTTACTTTTTTTATTTTTTCCTTCAATTTAAACTAATTTAGACCACAAGTTGGTTGGTCGAGTTCCGGGTCAATTTATTGAACTGGTCTAGATTTTAAACAATGTCTTGTGATATTTTTATAATGCCAACGAAACCCCACTTGACCCATAAAAAATTTACAGTCTGATTTTTCAAGAATTAATGTTGATTATAAAAATAACAAAAAAGACAGTTTTTAAATGAGATTACAAAAAATTAAAAATAGTAAAATCATTTTTGTATATTATAAAAAAAAAATTGAATAATATTACATCAATATATTTTCTTATGATTAATGTCAAAAACAATCTTGGTTTGGTATTGAACCGCTTAAATCAATGTAAAGAACAGACATTCATCATATTATTCTTCAAGGTTGATATTATTCTCACTAGTAAATGATAGAACAGACATTCACATGCCAGTATAATCCCAGAGGATTCAAGTCAATGATGGGCGTGGATCCTGTACAGCAAGGAGATGGCGATTCAACTCCTTCAGAAACCATCATTCATGTTGATGCTCAATGTGCCCTCCTCCCGAAGAAATGAGGATCATGCATCAAGAGTGTTTGTATACTCGTCAAAGTATGGATTGGGTTGTATCCCTCCTCCATCTTCCAAATTTCTCTCTTCCCTGCAGCAATGCTCAAGCAAAAATAAATTTCTCAAGTCTCTTCAAGATCTTTGCAATAATCTAAGAATTCATTTCAACAAAGAAAAATCTTTTGTGCAATAAAAAAGCACCTGTAAGGAGAAAAGAAGAACATTATAAGCCATGCCCATTGCACAAGCACATAATCACACCTGGATCCTCCATCAGTCCATCCCATCTTGCATACCCATACCCATAATCATGAAAGGACTACCACCAAACTCCTAAATATATAATTTTGATAAAAACAATCGGTAGTTCGCAATAAAGCATGGAACGATGGTGAGTGGTGGTTACTCTACTAGACTGAATCCAGAAGACCCTTCACAAATGATATCCAAAATGAACGGCAATGGTGCGGTAATGGACAACTTTAAAATCAGTTTACAATACAGTATTCTGAGAATTAAGCTGTATTGCATGAAAAGCATGACCCTTTTGCAAGCAGAAAACCACGAAACGATAAAACATTGCTAGTGTACCTTGCGAGCTTCGATAGCAAGTTCGTTATCAACAATGGTTACTGCCTTGAAGCCCATGGGATGCAACACCTCTTCATAGCTAGGGGAAAAGACATGATAAATTCAATCTTCTAAGAAGAGAATAAACTGTCAACCAAGAATTTTATAGGTCATGGTAATAACTGATAAGATTAGAAGCAGAAGGAAAACAAAATAGGTAGAGAAGTACTCGGAGACTGATACTTTATACGGGGGCCCACCAACATGATCGCTGATCTGCCAAATAGTTTACATTATATAGGAATATTAGCCACTAGTTATAAAAAAGAGAGACGATCACAATAATTTGAGCTGATTTACTTGTATTTAGTATGGACTTGACAATCCCAAGAAAAAGCCATCCTCCATTGTTCATAACTCCAAATTAAACAGAGCCAAGAAACTAGAGTGTTTTATAATTATGAATCAAGTTATTGTTGCTTCCTTCAAAGAAAAAGAAAGGGTTTGTTGCCAAATGGAAGAGAAACTGTGAAAATATGTAGGAGATAAAGATCAGTACCGGATACATCAGTGTTATGAGCTCTCCATCAGGTTTCAACATTTCTTGAACTTTGCATGCCCATCTTGATCTCATCCCTGGTTCGATAGCACAGAAGAACCTGCAGATTTTCCATTAGCATGTTCATATCAGGCAACCCATCTCACAGACTAAACATGCATATGACCAAGTTGACTTACGTGTAATCGAAAATGAGATCAAACAACTCAGGTGGATGCCAAGTGAAGAAGTCTGCCTTCAAGAATGTAAAGTAACTTGAATTTGGTAATGAGGAAGACAACTGTTTCAAAATTTAAAGAGAGAATTAACATAAGTAATGAAGCAATAAAAACTAAAACCATGAATCTTTTAATTTCTTAACTTAGGTCACCATTCTAATCTGAAACCAACTTAGAATCCACGGATACGGGTGCCAACTCTGTTACCAACTGACTTTTTCAGTAACACTAGATCAAGGCTTCTCAGGATTAAATCAGAGCTATAGAAATTTAAATCGATATGCGTTTGTAGTACTTTCATTGAATTCCTTTGGGAGCAGAAGGGAATTAGTAATACAAACGATCTTAATTTCCTCTATCATGCGTTTTGCTTTAATCTGATCATAATCACATTGTTATGTGCAATGTATTTGAAGAATTGGCAAGCAGATTGCTCTTACCTCTATTGCTTTCTCAATAGCCGTGTGCGAGACGTCCAATCCAACAACATAGCGTTCAGAGCATGCCATTGCTACCACATCATAACCCTGCGCGATATTCGACCATATAGCTGATTTCAGGATCATGTTGAAACTTACACCAAACAAAAAAAAAAGGGGGCATAAACATGCAAGAGATCATAAAAATACTGAAGAAGTAACTTACAGAGCCACATCCAGGGACTAAAGCCCTGCCCTTAGGAAGGGCACCTGTCTGATGAAGATGTAAGATAATAGGTGTTGGGCGTCCTAAATCCCATGGTGTCAATCCCTGCTCCCAACAATTCTCCCAACCGCCTAGATTACATCATTTACAGACACGATGACATATCTCTATAACCATGTACTTTGAACTCAAAACAAACAATAAAACTTTAGACACACAAAATCACATGACATCAAGCCAAAAGAGAAAACACACTTCAATTTCTAGGCTTTTCCTGCAATTTTCCTTCAAACCCAAATGGAATTTGAAGCAAATTTGCAATCTTTTAGTGGAATAAGGCAGTTCTCTATAAGAAAGAGAGAATAAAGTTACCAGACGTCTCGGTGGTTACGAGTTTTTGCATTTGATGAACCTCAGGCTTGAATTTAACACTGCCCTCTCTCTCCTTTGCAATCGGCTCCTTTCCTTCTTCTCTCTTCTTGTCCATCCTCAGATTTGTGGCGCCAATCCACAGTTGCATATATGGAGCAGCTGCTTTAGGCGTCGATGATGCCACTGAGAGTGGGACCCAAGAGAAGGAGGAGAAGAGTCTCATACTAATAAGTAATAAAAGGTTTCCCAACCATAAATATTGCCTTGCCTTTTCAAAAGTGTAACTTAGGTGAAGCTTATTTGATATTGTGGTTTATTTTTGTTTTATGAAAATAATTTAAATTTTTTTATTTTAATTTTAAACCTATCAACATAGCATCATCATTCCTTTTAATATTTGATTCTTAAATTCAACAGTATCATTTAATTAAAGTAAATATCGTTATTTGATGAATTATATCATTCTCAAAATAAAATTTATTAAAAGGTGAATTATATTCTTCATTTATATCATTTTTTATTCCGTATATCATCTTACTAAGTTAATTTTCAACCTTGTTTTTGAATTGTTTTTGAAATATTTAAACACGTCAAGGTCTTATCTCTTTGCTTATTAGCTAATAGATATAACATCTTATATAATTATCAATAATAAATAATAAATACTTTTCACTGTCTCTAATTTACACAAAATTTAAATCATGTATATTAGAATGAATTAAATATAAAAGTTTGTAACTTCTATCCATGAAATAGCTCAGAATAATCAACAAAATAAACAGATGAAAAAGCTTTATTAATTTTCTTGTTTTTCTTTAATATAATAGTCATAACATTAGTTTAAATAGCTCAATCACATTAATATCAATTGTCCACCAACATTCCACTCCTAATAAAGACAAATTTATTAGGTTCACAAATCATCCTAAATCCGTTCTCACTCAATAGCAAGCCATAAACCATATTCTTTCAAATATCATAAGCATGAACTACATTGTTCAGGGTAGCTCTTTTCTAGATATCATCCTTAATTAGCACCACCTTTGCACACTTGAACATTTGTTCTCTTTACCAATTATTACACAAGTAGGAAAAAAAAAAACTATTCATGTCAGAACATGGTGGTCTAATTGTCCAATTCTAACATAAATATAGCAAGCTCTATAGCTTCCTCCTCAACATTTTCAATCATGTTGTCGTGTTGTTTTGAGCATTCTTCTATTTACAATGACGATGATAATCATCCTGGCATGGTATCTTAACTTGTGTTGCACGCAAAACAAGTTTTTATGAACATTATTTTATTATTATTATTATTCTCAAACTTAACTTATCAGATTTTAGATTTATTCTCTACAGATCACCAATTCGAGTCTTACAAACCTCAAGGTCACTGGAAACTTACATAATCGTTAACTTCAGAACTTGTGAGATTAGTTGAGGTAATATACAAGCTGACCCAAATACCGATATTAATAAAAAAAAATACCTAAAAAAACTTCATACTTTTTATTTAGGTTCACACCCCTTAAATTTTTAGGTTTGTCACTATGAAAGCATGTGCAGAAATCTAGTTTACCATTAGAATAATTGGGATTAAAAGGACCACCTGTAAGCCGGTTAGTCAATAAATTAGTACTATCAGCACTAATAGGATAAACTTTACAAATATATATATCATATTTATACAAAATCATAAAGATAATACACTTGAGCAAAATTAATTAGAATTAATCATAAAAATCTTAAATCAACATAAGTGTGTGTGTATATAATTAATGTATACATACATCAAAAACAACATGCAGTAATGCACAAGGAATGTGACAGAGGCATGTATTTTAAGAGAAGATAATGACCACAAATTGACAAAAAGATTTGTATGTGCAAGGTGTCTTTTTTTTT
>Ga0307515_10008642_pt1 | contig 19820 bp, 8 predicted proteins | sample 17_EM_MG_FD_194513 | JGI IMG/M metagenome (GOLD analysis project Ga0307515, IMG submission 194513) | Populus trichocarpa ectomycorrhiza microbial communities from riparian zone in the Pacific Northwest, United States - 17_EM | ecosystem: Host-associated > Plants > Roots > Unclassified | place... | reverse complement strand
CTATTAAATCTTAGGTTATAACTTAGTAAGTAGCTAGTAAAGTTATATAGTATTATCCTATAGGTTTAAGTAGGGTATATTATCTTCTAGTTCTTCTAAGTAGTTTATAAACTAGACTATACTCTAACCTTTTTACTGTTTAGTATTGTAGTATTACTAGTTATAATCTATCCCTTAATTAGTAGGGTCTTAGACCTAATTAACTAACTAGGACTTAAGTTTGCTGAATTTAAAAGGTATAGTAAGTTTCTTCTTATAGCGTATCCATAAACTCTTAATAATGCTACGTAGAAAGGTAGAAGCAATTAGTGTCTAATTATACTTATTAAAGTAACGTTTTATATCTAGCTAAAACTTAGTTTTATGTTAATGGATAAAATAATTATAGTTTTGGAGACTATTACTATTATACTTATTAGGTTCCTTTATACGGAATTTAGGTTTTTTTAACATTATAGCGTAGTATAGTGTTACCCCTTTAAGTCCACTTTGTGTTTAGGGTGTCTATACTTCTCCCAATTATTCTTATAATTGTTCTTAGTAGTTTTAATATACTTATCTTAATCGTATCTCTAACTCCTCTATTTTTATAAGGTCTTATATAGCGACCGCTTTAATAACTCCCTAGCAGTAATTGTTTTTAAAGGTCTTGTAAGGTTAGACGGACTAGCTATAGCTTCCTTATAGGAAGAGGGGATGCGCTCCTCTAGGGAGACTCCGTTAGCCTCTTAGGGTAAGGGCGCTATTTTAGGGGATATAGGAGTATAGCCCATTATTATTAATTAATAGTCGTACGTTCCTTCTATAACGGATTATAAGCGATTAAAATTATAAGAGGCTAGCTTAACTAGAATGTATAATTATCTAATTAGTAGTATAGAATAAGAGTTATAAGAAAGTAGAAGGCGAGTTAAAGGTAGAACGAGTTATATATATTAAAGGGCAAATACTTTTTAACCTCTTTTATTAGAGACTAATTGCTAGCTCTTCTCTAGAGGAGAACTAGCTCCCTTTATAATCCTTTTAAGACACTAGTAAAACCCTTCGCCCCTTACCCATCTAACTATGCCCTCTTTAGGATATTAGTAGGACATTAGTAAAACCTTTATCTATTTTATCTAATATATACTTTTTAGAAGAGCCTATTATATTAGTATTATAAAAAGAGAATAAAGTAGTAGTAAAAGAATAGCTAGAGATATAAAAGCGAAAAGCTAAAATATAATAAAAAACAGTCTACTAAAGAGTAAGACGAATAATATTATTAATAGAAAGATGTATAAAAGATAATAGCTTATAAACCAGACAAAATTAAAATTAAAACCAATATTATTAAAAGCTATTTTAGGTAAATAGGGATAGTAGCTAGTTAACGCGTTATATAGGATAGCCTTTAAAACAACTTATAATAAACTCTTATAATGGGGGGGTAAATCCTATCTAATTTTTATTATTATTAAAGTTCCATTATAATAGTATTATAAAAAGCTATATTAGAAGAAGAGCGGAGGAATAGAAGATAAAGTAAAGTTTTATACTAGTAAAGAACTAGTAATAAGCCGTATTATAAAGTACATTTCCACTAAGAACTTTCCTTAGTAGTTTTAATTAGAACTCTATAAAAGTTTATTAAAAGGCAAAGTCTTAAAGAACTTAAACCCTTAAAAGGGAGATAGTTATAATAGGCTCTCTTAAAAGGTATATATTAGATAATATAGATAAAGATTTTATTAATATCCTACTAATATCCTAGAGAAGATCTAGTTAGATAGGTAAGGGGTAAATAGTTTTACTAATATCTTAGAAGGATTATAAAGGGAGCTAGTTCTCCTCTAGAGAAGAACTAGTAATTAGTCTCTAAATAGAAGAGGTTAAAAAGTATTTATCCTTTAATATATAAAGCTTATTTTACCCTTAACTTACCTTTTACTTACCTATAACTCTTACGCTATACTATTAATTAGATAATAATACGTTCCGGTTAAACTAGTCTTTTACATTCTCTTCTACTATTACTATTAACTCTAGGTCTCTATATATCTATATAACTTTACTAGTAAATCTTTTCTAGTTTAAGAATATATACTACGCTTCTAAATTAGTAGTTGCTAACCCGCTAACTTATATCTCTATAAAATAGGGTTTAAACTACTTTAATGCCCAACCTATTAAGAATAGTCTTATATATACTACTTAATTAATTAGTTTTACTAGCTTAGTTCCTTTATACCTAATCTTTAGTTTTATTTATATAAGGAATCCTTTTAGCTTATATTTTTCTCTTATAACCCTTTAAATTAATAATATCTTAATTTTACCCCTCTTTATATCCTATAATTATTAAAGTAGTACTTCTTAATTATTATCTACTTGCTCTATAAACCTCTTAAGCTATACTATTATAACCAACTATTAGTTATTATCCCGTATACTAGTATCTCGTTCTAATCTTAAGGTAGTTACTACTATAGATAGTATTATAACCAATACTTTAGGTAGTGTCTTCCTTTAACTTTATTAATACTATAATTATGGTAGTAAATATAAAATAAAGCCTTATAGGAAATATTACGGTAGACTTACTAGTAAGCTAGGTATATAGGTAAATAAGAAGTTAATAATATAAACATAACTAGTATAGTAGGTCGCCTAATAGATTAACTCTAATTATATTTTAAGATTTACTATAAAGAAGAAACCTATCTAAGTAGGGACTATAGTGCTTTAAATATACGATACTGCGCCTAAGAAATATACTAAGTACGTTAGTATATTAGTATATTAGTACATTACATTCCCACATTCCTATATTCTTATATTTTAGGCTAATAACGTAACTTATTATATAACTTAGCTACCCCTTATCTTATAGTTCGATCGGTTATAGCGCCTCCTATACTATCTTAACCAACTTACACACATCTTTTCTTAGTAGTTATACTACTACCGATATAAGGTCAGTAATAAGGGAGGCCGTTATATATAAATACAATTCTAATTTAGAGCCGTGGGTTTTTATATACAACTATAAGGTAGAGAGCTAATTAATGCTGGCCTTATAAGGCTTATACGGCCATTCTATATTATTTAGTGGGCCCTCGCCCCTTTACTAAGTATTAGAGTCTCCTAGGGTTCTATAGTAGGTACTATAGAAATTACAAGTAACGGGATTATAGGACTTAATGTTCGTCGTATAATATAAATTCTTAGCCTATAGTGGCGGCAGCGGGAGCATTAGGGGGTAAGGATTGAATTATAGAACTGGAGGGTAATAAGGGATAAATGAAAGCTACTATATTTAAACTGCTAAGTCTTCCCCTTTTTTACTGCTTTTTACTTTATTTTATAATATCCTATATAAGGAGAAGTATAAATAAAAGGTAGAAAAGAGATACCTAATTAGTAAGAAAGCTAAAGATATTCTTAGAAATCTCTAAATAGTTATACGCCAAGAAATGTGGCTGAGGCTATCCGAAGACTATCCAGATAGCCTCCAGATACTATCAGCTGATAGGTCTATTATCCGAGAGAGCTATCCGGCCTATCCTCCGCAGGTCTGATCAGAAATACGCGCATAGCCTATATAGATTTAATCAATGCAATACCATCAACTATGTCTTCCAATCATACTTCCAATGATATAGACCTTGTTCAGCCGACTCAATATAAAGTTCAATCAAATCGGGTCGCTAAAAACCGTTTAGCAAATATCAACGGCTTCATATTTCTAATCCCGACTATTTTGATTGCATTGATCTTAATGATTGGTTCTTATCGACACCGAATGGACGAATTTCGGCGGGTTAAGGGATAGCTAACAGTAAATGAAAATAGAGGCACGTAAATTTGCCACCATCTAAACTCCCACGAAGCCCCCTACAGCACCAAAACCACCAAAATCATTACTCTACCTCGCCCCAACTTCCGCGAGTATATTACGGCCACGACATATTCCCCAAGAGTATATTCGTAGTGTAGAACATTCATATCATCCACCCAGCTAAACCTGTTGACGTCCACTCGAATACTCTGTTGTAACTCCCGAAGGATCGTAATACGCTCTCTCTTCGGCACCAGGGCCGTAGTATCGAGAGCCAGCCGGCCAAGCATCCTGCTTCGGTTGGTGCGGCGCGGAGACCAATGAGATAGCTTCCTTGCTATTATCATCGGTTATCTTCTTGTAACTACGAATGTTGAAGGTGTTGTCAGGGAAACTAGAGCCTGGGTGGAAGAGTATGAAGCAATAAACGGCTATCGTAATCATACTGCGGATAGCGAAGACTTGTCAGTGTCAAAGTAAATTACAATCGAGCGAGGGAAGGGGGGAACGGCATACCCAGACTCTAGGAAAATAAACGGAACCTCCTCCCGCATAAGGGAATTATTCCATCCACCGCCTAACTCAATGGCTCTGTAGATACATCGAATGGATATGGTAGTGAAGCAAACAACTACAGCACCCAAAAAGCAGCGAAAACGCGCTGAAGACCGAAGCTTTTGGAATGCTGGGTTTTTCCTTGACGGGAACTTGTGGACGCGGAAGGCAAAATCAGCGCAGCATATAGCAAAGACAACTAGGACAACGATCTGGAAAATAAGGCCGACAAGCATAAGCCTATTCCCTAATGTCATGGAACTCATTGTTGTTGCACTGGCTGCAACGCCACCACCCGCACCCTGCAATGAGAGTGAAATGACGTCGCAAGCCATAAAGAAGCGGGTATAATTAATGGGTTTGATACGGGAGAGGTCTTCGCCGTAGACGATAACACTATCGATTGTTAGATATGGCCATGCTTGCGTTGAACGTAATTCGTACAGCCTTGAAAGACAGAGATAAAGTCCAGCAGCATAGAAAGCAGGACCTTGAGTGAGGCAGATGATTTGAACTAGAAATCTGTGAGAGCTTCAGTATTCGTTGTGTGAATAGGAAGATTAATACTAACGTGCTTAATCTATAAGGATTGCTATGCATAAACACTCTGCCCAGATATCCGATGACTTCTGCATTTGATCCAAGGCACATTGCAACCATAAAAGTCCAAGTCTTGGCTCTCCACCCTTGGACCAAATGGCAGACTAGCGATATTCCAAATACACCCATAAATATGATGCTTACGACCAAATTTGGCGAATAACCTAAGCCAGAACCGTCTGCAGGGCAGTCTGGCCCGACTTCGGTACATTTTTCTTCATTCATTGTTGCTTTCCAAACGAATGTTTTTCTGGCAAAGAAGAATGTAACAGTAAATGAGAGATTCTTAAGAGATAGAAGTGATAATAGTGATGAAATCTCAAATAATGATGACCCGCTGTAGGTAGATATAAGAGAGCGTCGGGAATTGTTGATGTATAATTACTACCAACCCTACCATTGGGGCTGAGATTTAAGCTTTTACCATGTTTACGGCCGTTGGGAATTGTTTCAGGGTGATCTATGTAGGGCATAACTATAGGATTTTCAGCTCTTCAACGGTTGTTGTATGATAGGTAGGAGCTGATTTTATGTTTTAGTGCTTATCTTCCAAGATCTCAAATAGCCCAATGCGAAAAATTTACCGACAGGGGTCCTCAGCCTCGTCACTACGGCCTTCGCTTGAGTCGTTTCGGCCGTAAGTAATCCCAGACCTTGGAGCAAGCCAGCTGGACCACCAAAGATGATCTACGCTGTAGGAGACTGGCAAGCCCTTGCCGGTGACAGCTTCGTCCAAAATACTTAAGCCCCCTCGTCCGTTATTGGATTCCGCATCCAGAACTTTTACCGACCAGGATTACAAAGTGCCACCAGGACCCACAACAGAGCCTCTGCTTGTGACTTCCCCTTCCACCGAACCAAATAGCGTTGAAATACATTCTCAACCGTGCATGATGGTACGTCATGGCGCTCGAAGCAGGGGCTGCCAAAGGTGCCTGCAGCGGAAGATTAAGGTACAATTCCACTCTAACACTCCCCGGTTTCACAAATTAACAGTTAAGGAAAAGTGTGATGAATCAGCTCCCGAATGTTCTCAATGCCGCATTTCCGGGGCCAAGTGCTCGGGTCCACGCCAGGGAACACTATTTGTGGATATGTCTGCTCAGATACGACAGAAATCCGAAAAAAGGAAAACGGCAGCTGAACAGAAAGAGCGCATGGTAGGCAGTGAACCCTTCAATTTTATCCATGAGACTTCGCAGTGTAAACCCTTTGAAGTGGATGTTCCTTCCGTGACGATCGACAGTGGAAGCAAAGCTGCCCCACGTGGCAACTCCGTAGAAAAAGCTCGACCATCTCGTACTCGCAATAGCCGTGCTGTCAAGTCTAAAAACCAGGAACCTGCATCGTTGTATCGACCAACAAACCATGAGTTACACTTCCAGCTTCCGACAACATACCAGCCTGACCGAAGGTACCAATTTGAGCTACTGTTTCTTTCGAATTTTATATCCTCATCCAATTTGAGTGAGAAGTCGGAATCTGGGCTACACACATGGACGAATGAACTCGTGAATATACTCTCTTCTACCAAGGAGTCATCTATTATCTACTCTATCCGAGCGACGTCCATGGCTATGTATGGCAGGATGACTGGCACTGAAGACATTGAGATCGAAGCGATTAAATGGTATTCGAGAGGTCTTGAGAGCCAACGACAAAGCCTTCAGCTTGCAGCAAAGGCACCTACCAGTGCAATTCCAACTGATGGCACTGTTTGCGCTGCTATTATGCTCTCGCTTTTCGAATCCATAATTTCCACTACACCGACGGGATGGCTGCGGCATTACGGTGGAGCTGTGAAGATGCTCGAGGTGATGGGCCCTGAGAAATGCCAGAGTAATCTAACGCATAAGCTATTCCGTTCGGCAAGATTTGGTTCGGTAAGTCCAACTCTTGATCGTGTCTTCATCATCTCTAATTTTAGGTGAACTAAATGTTCAATTCTAGGTACTCGTAGGCATGACTCTGGACGAGCCTTCTGTATTTGCATCAGAACCCTGGACCACAATACCCTTTTCTCTTCACCCGAAAGCACCAATCGACAAGTTCATAGATGTGTTACTTCAATTACCCGATTGCGCGCCGCTGTTCAACAACATGACTGTTTCCCAAGGCCAAGATCCCTCGAGGTCGGAGAGTGTCGGAGTCGAGCTCTTCGATAGAGCACAGGGTATACTTTCACAATTGGATCAGTTTTGGACGCAGCATAAATTGGACATCGACCCATATTACCATCGACGGGTTCACGCTAACTCCTCTATACGGGAAGAAGGCTCCCAGAACATAGGCGATACACTCGTGGCGTCCTCTGGAGGACTACCATTCCGTGACCCTTTTAGGGCGACATTTACGGCCATGTACGATTCGGCTAATATCATTGCGCTGAAATACATTTCAGCCACTTCCTCCGCGCCGGAGAAGTATTATCAACGCATGACGGTACACGCAGTTTCGATCTTAGCCTCGGTTGCGTATCACGAAGCTCAAGGCCCTTCCAGTGGTGGAACTTTCTCAATGATATTCCCGGTTAAGATTGTCTGTCTGATGTCTCCCTTAGAGGAACTGAGGAGCTCCGCACGAGAGGCTCTCTTTAGGTGGGGTGGTAATAGGGGAGTAAATGACATTTGCACAGTTTGTGTCCCGGAGATTGTAGGGAGAGTTGCAAACGGGCCAGTATAGAGTTGCAAGGGAGTTTTATCTTGTTGAACTATTCTTCCAGCCAATATAGCAACATGAGTCCAATTACAGGGAGCATATTCCGAAGGTAAAAATCACAGTCGACACTTGGTGTAAATACTCATACCCTGCCTTGTGGCTTTTGAGAGCATTGCATCCGCATATTGTGTTATTAGTTGGCCAGGAGCTGGGAAAGCTACTACAACCTCTTGAATTCTTGCCCTTGCCTCAGCAACTTCGTCCGTTAAGAGACATTTCAGAAGAGCACGTACTCCAGACTTAACCTCGATAAGGCCGTAATTCTATGCGATTGTATCGCCGGTCGAGAGAAGCCAGTTAGAACATTTTGTGGAGGGTGAGAACAGGACTATCGTTCGGCATTCCTCTTGCCCCGTAACAGCTGCAGGATGTCCGTGAAGCCGATGTGGCTTTGAAACCAAGTGAAAAGCAGGTCAAGCACGATAATATTAACAAGCAACTTGAAAACCTGGACATCCTCAGCAAGAGTGAGGACTCACTGAGAAGCGGATAATTAGCACGGATTCGATAGTGTCGACCTATTAAATAAAGGGTATATTATTCTATAGTTTAAGTGTCCGTAGTTATATTATACTATTATAAATCCTATTATTATTTATCTGGCGACTTATAGGTGTCTTTCCCTTATATCTAGGGCGTCTTATCTAGTGCCGCTATAATTGGAATTCTCTACTAGGACGGGTCTTTGGCAGCGTTTATACTGCCTTACGGCCGTCCTATACTCTATTTTGCTGCTAGCTGCGTAAATATTACCCTTACTAAAGTAGGTACCCTAGATATCTTCTTTTATATACAATTATTTACTCACTATTACTTACTCTACTTATCCCCTTCTCCTTAGATACGTTTCCCTATAGTGTAGCTATAATCTAATATAGCTAGGCTTATTTTATTTTAATGGCTTCTAAGTATACTTAGTAGGTTTTATACTTTAACTTCTACTATACTCTCTATTTTTTTACCGCAATTTACGTACCTAGCTCTCTTATCCTTAGGGCAGTCCTTAGTATTATAGGTATTAGTACACTCTCTATATTTAACCTATCTCCTATATACGCTTTAGGTGTATCCCTACTATTAGCACCTAAAATATCGTTAGACTTAAACTCTATAGTAGTATAACCGGGCCTTATACTAAAGGCTATTTATAACTACTCCCTTATAGGCTAGTACTGCCTATATCTCTTAGGTTAGTAGGCTAATTATTAAAGTACTGCACGTTTTAACCCTTTAGAGCCTAGGTAACTCCCCTATCTATATTATACGTTCTTTATTAAGCTATATAACTCTAGTTATTATAATCTCTAGGGCTAGTTTTCTAGGAGCCTTTATAATTCTCTAGATAAGTTATATATTTATAGCGCCTCGCCTATTTTCTACCTATATGCTAAGGGGTACCCTAATTACTTTAACTAGGTAGTTCTAGCGGATGATTTTATACTTAGGGGTGTCTTCCTAGGTAATAGTCTGGTCCTTTACCTGCTAGTTAGAGAGTATAATCTCTATATTACTACTTTATAGAACCCTTTCCGCCACTACTCTTAGTATATATACTTTAATTAATATAAGGATCTGTTTTAGTTCCATTCCTACTATCTCTAGTATTTTAACTCTAACTATAGCTCTAACTAGAGCCACGCTAGGTAGGTGCTAGAAAGTTACTAGTTAGGCGCTTATAGCAATATTAGCCTATAAAAGCTTTACCGCCTATACTGTTAGTATTCCCTATAATTTTATAGCGTCCTTAATACGTCTAAGCCTATTCTTTACCGTGTTTTAGTTTTAGTTATGCTTTATTTATAGCTCCTAAATAATATAGCTTGCTTATTATACTACCCGCGTTACCCCTACGCGTAGCTATTTATCCTCTCCCTTCCCTAGATCTTCCTTAATGTCTTTTAGTAGGTCTATAAGTTTCTGCTATTTCTGGTCGCTGCTCCATAGTTATTATAGGTGTGTTACCCCCTATTAGGTTTGTTGTAGTATCGCGATTTTCTATGCGGCGCCCACCCTTTAAGTCTACTATAACCCTCCTATATTGTATAGACTTTCCGGCTATGCTATGTGTATTAGTTCTAGGGCATAATATACCGTAGATTTAATTAGAGATGGCTATTTCTTTATTAGGTAATTGGTGGCCGTGTTCTGCTACTATAGCGGCCCCCCTATAGTAGGTAGTTATATATTCTTTAAAATCTTAAATTAATTTTCTTATTTTTATCTTATTTTTAACGCCCTAAGTTATATTAGACCTATATATTTATATTATAGCATAAAGGCCACTTAAGAACTTTAGGAAAGAAGTATAATTATATTAGGCTAGCTCTAAATTAAATTAAAGCCATTATAGAACTTACCGTACTACTACGCTGTAGGGACTTTACATTATAATATCTATAATTAAATTAAATTATAACCCCTTTCTAAACCTTATAATTGTATATTTTCGCATATAATACTACGCTAAGGCTTATAATGTAGGTGTAGATTACAACTTAAATATAGCTAAATTATAGCGCCGTGGCTTTATGCTAATTAATTAATATATAGCTCTAAAATTAAGACCTATAACACTAAAAACAAGCTCTAAGCTACTAATTTTACGCCAGCAGAATCGAACTTGGTAAAAGATTTAGGCAGTAAAGTTACTACTAAGAGTTACCGCTAAGAGTTACTGCCTAGATCCTGTCCGGACATTAATCCGTTAGTTCTATAATATAGGAAATAGAGCTACCTAGGCCCGGCCAGGATCCGGGCAGTAATACTTAGCAGTAACTTTACTGCCCAAATCTTTTGATCGGCGGCGGCTTAGCAGGCGGTTAGGGTAGCTAAGGCACTACTTAGACACCTATTTTACTAGTAAAAGCCATATAAATATAATGTTTACCAAATACTCCTAACCCTGGCATGCCCTGTAGGCTACTATACGGTTAAACGTACGTACTTTTATTACCGCCACGTTAATTAATACCGCTTAATCGCTACCTAAGCTCCGTATAAATACGTAGCAATAGCTCCCTACGCTCTGTATAAAGATTTTTATTTAAAATAAACGCTCCTACCTTAGTTACTCCTGCCGCCGCCCCGTAGGAAACTTAGTTTGTTAAATAAAAGGCTTATAAGAAGCTGAGAAATAAGAACATAGTTGCAGTAATATAGGTAGCTATTTAATTAATCCCTTCTAAATACTTACTTAAGCCAGAAGCTGGTAAGCACTACAATACTTAAGACTTAGTAGTATAGCGCTTTAATAACTACGCGTTCTCTTAAGGCCGCAAACTCTATATAAGTAGTGGCCAAATTATATAGCAACTCTATATAAAATGTAGAGCTTATAGTAAAGAGACTCGCAACTACTAAAAGCTTACTAAGGATAACTGCTAGTAGAAGGATAAGAAAGGTTAATTACTTAAGCGGCCAAATAAAAAGATTTTAAAGAAGAATTGTCTCTATTATATCTCTACTTATAAGCGTATAGATAAAGGAGTTATTACTTAGGTTATAAAAGTTAATAACGGTATATATACCTGCGTAGCTATATTAAATCCTTTCTCTTCCAAAATATAGGAACTATTAGCTATAGTATACAGCAACTATAGCGGAAGCCCTTAACTACTAGGCTACCAATATATCTATAGAAGAGGTACGGCGGCTTCTATCCGCTAATAACTTGCCACTAATAAGTAGTCGTGACTACTAGAATATAGGAGGGTAAGTTAATTAAGGTAAATAAATAAAAGGTATAATAAAGCAGAAGCAATTTATAGAGCTTTATTTAGCTCTCTAATAAGCTAGCTTTTATACTTGCTCGTATATCTATACAGAAGTTAATACTAAAATAGGTAAGCTTATTATTTTATTTAATAAGATTTAAGAGGTAGTAAGATTAAGGCGATGATAAGATTAGGGCGATTATAATATCTAAGCAATAGTAAGACTCTATTAAGAAGAACATTCCCCTTTATTTAGATTACTTACTAGCCTTCTAAATGGGTATAGCTTATAGCTTTAAAGAAAGAATAAAAAAGGAATAAGTTACTATAGTAGATTTAAGTTTATTAAATAACCTACCTTTAGCCTTATTCCCGGCAACATGGATAATATAGCATTTTCCGGTATATCTAAGTTAGAAATTAGTATAGTAGGATCTACTAAATACAATAATCTAACCATGTGGTGGTATGTTTTGAGCACTTTGGTATTAAAGCGCCTAGGATATTTATTTGCTATCTACTACTAACTTAATACTAACTTACTCTTCTCCCTAGATAACCCTACCTCTTAAGTCCTTATTTAACTTACCTTTACAACTCCTAAATAAATCACTTTTGCATGTTAATTTGCCTCTAGCTTCTATATTTATACTAATATAATATTCTCTATAAACCAGCTCTGTATACCACTATTAACTATAGTAATAATAACTAATACCAGCAAGACAGTTCTAGTTATGCACTTAATTATTATATCTAAGGCTAAGTAGGTGTTTAAAGAGATATATAACTTTATAAATAAGTTTATGTCCCACAATATACCAATACTAAAAGTTTATATTAGCGATTAAGGAGCTAGCTTTGTATTAGCTACCTAAAAGCTTATTTAGGAGGATATCTAGATGCAACTCTATAAGTAGCACGTTATTAAAAACATTAAGACTATATTAGTTAATAGTAGTAAGTACTTAAAGGAGAAACGGAAGACATTAAAGGACTTAATTTAGGCGTATACTAAGTTAGAGAGTCCTACTAAACTTAAAGCTAATTATAATACACTTATACGTTAACTTAACTAGCTAGAGGCTTTTAAAATTAAAGATTACTAAGGCCTAAGGAAGGCCTACTTTAATAGGGCTTATACCTGTTATTACTATAATCTTAGTGCTAATACCTTATAGAGGGGCGAATTAATTTATCTAGTAATAAAAGTAAGGTTATATAAGGACCTTATATTACTAAAAGTTATTAATTAAATTAAGTTAGTAATTAATAAGAAGTTTAAAGAGTATAAGAGACTAAAATATAAGGATTATAGAAAGTCTTTCTGGCTTTAAGATACTTATATATTTTGGTTACTATAGGGTTAAGTAACTAATAAGGCTATTAGGCTTATATAGGACAAATGGGAAATTATTAAATCTAACTATAAATAGTTTGGCTAGCTTGCTAAGGATAGTAAGAAGTATAGGCTGCTTAAAAGCAATTATATTATCGCTTGTATATATTAGCGACTTTTAGAGTTCTATAGATAAAGATTTAATACTAAGGACGGCTATAGTAAATATAGCTGCTATTTAGAATAAGGCAATTATAATTTTCCTGTTTAATATAGCCTTCTATGTCGTTATTAGATGGAAAAGGCTCTTTAGGAATTAGCGTTATTACTACTAAGCCTTCTTTACCCCTAATAGCTACTTAATAGGCTGTCTACTATTAGATTTAATTAGTAACTAAGTTATAATACCTAACTTAGTCCCGGCGATAAAGCCATTACTAATAGTAACTACTTTAGTAATATTGGAGCAGATATAGCATTAGGCGCGGTAACTGTAGTATATAACATAATTACTAAATTATATCCTACTAAGTAAGCAGAAGTTCTTATAGACTCATTTCAGTAGTAGACTTAACAGCTTCTTCTTAAATTTAAAGGGGTACGTAGAAAGGATAATACTATACTAGTAAAACTACTTAATCCGGTTTAGACTTTAAAGGTAGAGTTTAAGAAGAAGGGTAAGGCTAATAAGCGTAGTCTTACTGGCCTTAAGTAAGCTAAGAGGGCTATAAAGTATAAAGAGTAGGTAAAATAACAGATATCTTAATAGAGAGGTAGAGATTAGTAGTAGGGGTCTATAAGGAGCTGAAGATATTATTAAATATACTACTTATATTAACTATATTTATAAAATTGCAGTGCTTACTATAAGCGGCTATTAATAAGCGGAAACGTTAGTTAACCTTATTTAAATCCTCTTAAGAGTAACTGTTAATAATATTAAATATATTCGTCTATCTATTTGGCTTACTATTTTCTATACTAGCATCCTCTAGCTAGGACTCTAAAGATTCTAATAACTTTAATAACTCCCTTATATAGCTAAATACTTAGAACCTTAAGTGGTCGCAATTTAAGATATAAGCTATAGTTATTCTACCTATATAACTAAGCAATTAAATATACGGTAGGCTAAACCTAGTTTAGAAATTATATACTAGCTTAGAGTTAACCAGAGACGTAGCTATTTAATACTATTTTATAGATTTAATAAATATAACTATTCCTAACTAATAGTGGTAATTTATAGCTTCCTACTTTACTTTATTAAAGTTACTACTATAACGAAGCCTTGTAGGAAATACTACGGTAAACTTGTTAATAGGCTAAGCATATAGGTATAGAATAGTTAACAACGTAAATATAACTAGTAGAGTAGTTATTTAATAGATTAACTCTAATTATATTTTAAGATTTACTATAAAGAAGAGAAACTATCTATAGAAACCGTATGTCCTTAAATATATAACTCCTCCCTATAGTAAAGGATTTAGTATTTTACGTTTTTACGTTCCTACGTTCCTATATTCTAAACTTATAATATAACTAACTATATAACTTAGCTACCTTTTATCCTATAGCTTAATTAGTTCTAGTATCTCCTATACTATCTTAACTAACCTATTTATATTTATTCTTAGTAGTCGCATTACTACTAATATAAGGTCCGTAACACTATCCCCCTCCTTTTTATCTTTATCCTTAAAGATATCTCCTATCTCTAAGTTGTTTATTAAAGGTATAGTATTTCTATTTTCAATTTAATAACCTTTATTATTTTTAATACCTTTTATTAAATCCTTTACGTCTAATTGTTATAACTAGCTAGTAACGTTTATTCTTTTACTTAGTAAAGTTATACCATTTTATTCTTATTATATATAAAAAAAAGTTAATATATATTATAATTATAGCTCTATCTAGTTACTAACCTTCTTTTTATACTAAGTGTACGTAAGTAAATATATAATTATTTTATAATATTTAATCTATCTCTAACGCTAAATATATATATCTTATTATCCTTTATAACCGCTTAGTTTTTTATTTAATTTATTTTAGGGTTGCGTATATTAGTAGCAGCTAAAAGACTAGAGAGTAAGCTAGCTAAGGCTTTTATTAAGGTTTAGCGTTACTTAATAAGGCGTTTTAGGCTCTAAAAGCTTAACTAAATACTTATACTCGTCTAAGCCGTTTAATAAAGGGTTATAAAAAGGTACGCTTAAAAGAGCTATATTTAGTAGAGTAAGGTCTATTTAAACTTAAGGCTAAAGAGGCTAAAAAGAATTTTAATTAAAAAAAGGCGGAAATAGCTTATACGCTAGTAGTAGACTCCTTAGGTAATCTGGCTTTTTTATTACCTTTAACTAATCCCTTTATCTTTAGCTCCTTTTTAATATTACTTAACCTATTCTCCTTTAATACTCCTATACCTTTCCTATAGCGTTTTTTTAATTTTTATAGTAGTTTCTAGGTAGTTTTATTATAGCCTATCTACTTAACCTTATACTATATTTTATTATTAATGTCTTTATAACTAATAATCTTTAAAACTTACTATTTATCTTTTTCTTATTCTTTATACATATCTACTTTATAAATTAGTGGCTTAATATTCCTATATGCTAGCTTTAGCATTATAATATACTATATAGGGTAGATCTTTATTTTAGCTAGTAGGTTTAACTTAAATATAACTAGTAAAATCCTTTATATAATTTTAAAAGGTCCTAGTCTAACATAGTTTAATTTCTTACTTAGTTATTAACTTTTAAAATTTTTATATAGTAGCTATACTTTATCCCCCTCCTTAAGATCTAGTCCCTTAAATCTTTTAGCGTTATAGTACCTTTTTATTTTATTTTATATATTTTTTACTAATTCTATAAGGTTTATATAAAGATTTATTAACGTCTTTATTCTTTCTTTAGCTATATTACTTATTTTCTTTGCTTATTATAGTAATAATAATATTCTTAGTTTATATCCGTAATTTGCTTTAAATAGTAATATACCTATTCCTTTTTATAGTGTTATATTATATATAAATTATATAACTAGTAATAATAATACCTAATTATTCTGTGTATAATTAATATAATATCTTAAATACTATTTTAGTATCTAATTTAATCTTTTTATTTATCCGTCCGTCTATAGATAATATATAATAAAAGTTACTACTCTAACTCCTTATTCCGCTAAGAATACCTCCTAAAATGCTATTATAAATCTTAGATCTCTATCTAATATAATCTTATTTAGTGCCCCATATTTTATAAATACTTCTTTAATATAGATTTTAGCAATATCTTCTGCTAAGATTTCTTCTATATATGCTATAAAGTAGCCCTATTTAGTTAACTTATCTATTATTACTAAAATTATATTATATTCTTATCTAGTAATAGAATTTTTTAACTTTAGTAACTTAATAATAAAGTCCTATAATATAACCTCCTATAGTCTCTTTAGTATTTTAATAGGTTATAGCCCTTTATATAGCTTATACCTCATTAGTTTATTTCTTTAGTAATTTAAATATTCTTTTATTACTTTCCTAGCTATGCCTTAGATTTTATTAATAATATATTCTTCTTAAAGTCTTAACATTAAGCCTATTGCTCTATTATATCCTTAAGTTATTCCCTTATAGAAATCTTCTATAAAATGCTCTACTATGCTCTTTAGGATATACTTTACTTCTTAATTTTTATATATACCTATCTATAGATCTTCTAACTATACTTTTAAAATTATTTATACCTAAAAGCTTTTTAATGTTTTATAGATTCTTTCTAGTTCTTTATCCTCTTAAGTTACTACTAGCTTAGGGTAATTATACCTAATTAATCCGTTGCTATCTTTGCGTAGTATTACTCCTAATAGTTTCTTATTATTTTATAGTTTAGCCTTTTTACTTAGCGTATTTACCCTTGTATTTTTAGTGTCTTTAATATACTAATTTTTAAAATGGTATTCTATAAGTATCTCTACCTATTTAACCTATTTGTGATTAAGTTCTTTTATTATTAGGAACCTTATTAGGTTCTTATAATCCGTCTTAACTATAAATAGTTTTTCTACGCCTTATAAAAATACTCTCTATTTTTTTAGTGCCGTAACTATACCTAATAATTCCTTATTATAGATATTATAGTTTAGCTCTAGTAGTATTATCTTTTAACTATAATATACTACTAGATACTATATATCCTTATACTTTTATAGTAAATATACTTCTAGTATAAAGTCTAATATTTTTATTTTTATAATTATATCTAGTCCTAGTTAATAAAATTTAAGGATTGGCTCCTAGGCAAATAACTCCTTAAGTTTTTTAAATAACTTTTTTTATTTGTCTCCCTATACCTATAATTTCTCTTTCTTTATAAGTCTAGTAAATAGTTTAATATTCTTTAACTACTATACTATAAACCTCCTATAATAGTTATAAACCCTAAAAATAACCTTAACTATATTATATTCTCTAATTATTGCTAACTTACTATAGCTTTAATTTTCTTTAGGTCTATACTAATATAATTTAGTTTAATAATAAATCTAATAAAATTAGTCTTCCTTATAAAGAACTTATATTTCTTAATTACTACTAGCATCTATTCTTTTTATAGTCTCCTTAAGATCTATTTAATATGTTCTCCGCGTTCTTCCTTAGTTATTAAATAGATAATAATAATATTAAGGTATGTGTCGGAATGTTAGTCATGTGACGTGGTTACGAGACCACGAAGCGAGGCTAGCTAACCTGACCTTGGAGCAACCCCTTACTTCTAGACAATTAATTAACTACCAACTTTAACACCGCATACGTATTATACAGTGATATTCGTGCCCGTTGATAAAGCGAGTATACCAACACTAATTAGTAGACGTATAGATCAGGAAATACGCAATAAGCTAGAGCTTAAAAACCGTACTAGTAACAGTATACGGATCGCCTGGCCTTATCTATTTTAGTTGTAGGAGAAAGCTATATTACCCTTAAAGCTCGAGACCACGTATTAGCTTAACTGCTAACGCGTTAAATCGCCTAGAGAATTATATCTTTACTTAAAAAAGATTACAACCTCCCTTAAGCTTAAGAGAATTTGTATTAGCCTTATAGCCAATATAATAGATCGCTAAGAGAATCATAGTCTTGCTAAGAATACTTTACAGGCCTGACGGCTGTAAAGGACGTACACACCTAAAAACCCTTACCTTGACACCCTCACCTTGACAACCTCAACCTTGACCTCGACCTTAACCTCGACCTTAACCTTAACCTTAAACTACAATATATACAAGGACTAGCACACTACTTTATACAACAAGATGGATCCTAAATAGAAGAAGAGAATCACCAGATATGGTTATAGGATTAATGTAATAACTGCCTCGGAGGAAGACCTGGAAAAATATATGGAAATAAAAATCTATAAGTATACATATAAGAACTTTACGGATTATATATTATGGTCGCTATTCTAAGAAGAATTTAAAGGCTTTACTATTAAGGACTTTAGAAAGATACGCTCTATTACTAGAGTAAAGCTCTATACTTACCTACTCTAAAGAGAAGTATATGTCGCCATATATAGTAATAGATACCCACTTTATAAGGTTCTGTATAATATTCTTATAGAAGAGGAACCTTATAAATGAACAGATGAGGAAATCACAGAAGCTCTTAAGGAAGTTAGCCCTATAATTATAGTGGCACTATAAGAACAACTTAACTTAATATAAACAGCTTTAATATTAAATTAAGCTATACCCCCGTTAGTTATAGCCTCTTTAGCTCCTATAACCCCCCCCGTAGCCCACTACCTTTCTATATAGTGCTGACGCCTGTAAACCATTAACTACCTCCACTACCTCTGACGCCTGTAATCCAGCCTATAGCTATAGCTATAACACCTGGAATGTAAATACCTACCCCTATAACACCCCAACTAGCTGTTATATCTATACCCTAGCAAGCTGCACTAACCGCCACCTAATAGTAAGCTGCACCTACCTCTACCTAAGATTAACTACTTACTTTCCTTACTTAACTCCTATAGACGCAGAATTAGTAATTATCGCCTGCGGCAACTGCCTCTACCCTTCCTCTAGTAACCGCTCCTATCCTACCTAGTCTTCCTCCTACCCAGCATCTTTACCTTAGTACTGCTAATACCGACCCTACTATGCACCTGCCTACGTATAGCAAAGAGGCAGCTATTATTACTAAGATCTATATAGACGACTAGAAGTACGATAGAGTAAGTAATAGCTTTAACTTTAAGTTAACTATCTTCTATAATATCTGCAAGAGAGCTAGTCTACCTCCTAAAGGCTATATAACTGCATTCCTAACTATACTAAAGGGACTTACCTAGAATCACTACTATAATGGCAGCCTTTTAACTAGATTATTTACTAAGGCATGCAACTATATACGTCACTTCTTTAAAGGACTAGAGTACTATTGGAGAAACCTTACTAAATGGAACGCCACCGACTTCTAAGGAATTATTAACGAGAACCCTAATAAGTAAATCTATTAGAGTTTCCAACTACTCCTTAATAAGCTCTTAAAACATCGCCACGGATTATACCTAGAGTTTTATATAGACCTCTTCCTTATAAATAAGCTAGTTACCGCTTGCTAAGGAGTACTAATATACTGTATCGCCATTTCTAACCCTTCTAAAGACCTCTCCCAGTTAATTAGCAAGTTGTAATCTTCTATAGTTATATAGAAGAAGGAATACCCCTCCTAGGCCTTAATAAGACCATCTTAAGGAGCCTACTTTACGGATCGCATATACTGCCGTAATATCCGTAACAACTGTGACCGAACCCGCCCCTATAGACAAAACACCGTTAGATCCCTAAAGGCTAAGTACTACGTCTGCTAAAAGGAGAGCTACCGCTTATGGAAATATATAGAGGAGGAGCGGAACCGTTCTAGAAATAAGTATAAAAGACGTTTTAATAATAATAAGGGCCGCAACGGTAACTTTAAAGAACGCTTTAGACAATATACTATCTACTATAAAGGAGACAACAATAATAAGTGTAATAA
>Ga0307515_10008641_pt1 | contig 19821 bp, 2 predicted proteins | sample 17_EM_MG_FD_194513 | JGI IMG/M metagenome (GOLD analysis project Ga0307515, IMG submission 194513) | Populus trichocarpa ectomycorrhiza microbial communities from riparian zone in the Pacific Northwest, United States - 17_EM | ecosystem: Host-associated > Plants > Roots > Unclassified | place... | reverse complement strand
GGGGGCGAATAACGGGCGCCCCCTAATAACTCTATAGTAGTAGAGTAAAGTATACAATACTAGCGCATCCGTAGGCTTATTACGGCAGCAATAGTCCCTAAGAAGGTTAAAAAGTAAGGTAGTAAAAGCACTATAGGTGACTCGCAGGCGCCTTATAGGCGCCTTATAGGCGAGTCCTAAAAGGCAGGGAGATAGATTATTGGGTTTTCTTAAATAGAGTTTTCTCCCTATATATATATAAGGAGTAGTCCGCGTGGGCCTAATAGGGATCTAAATCGGACGTTAAGTAATGAATTATTATTATTATTATTACCCTAAACTTACATTTCTTAATATTAACTTATAAGCCCGCGTTTTATAGTTTCTTTAAAACCTTCTTAACATAAACCTAATGCTTAAGTTTATTGTCCGAGTATATAAAAATATCGTCTAGGTATACCGTATAGAATTTATTAAAATAATTAAAAAGAACGTTATTTATATACCTTTAGTATATAGCTAGTCCGTTCGTTAGTCTAAAAGGAAAAACTTTATATTTATAGGAACTATAACGGGTATAGAATGTTGTTAAATCTTCGGATATAGGGTCTATCCTAATTTAGTAGAAAGCTTAGCGGATATTAAGTTTAGTAAAGATCTTTACCTAGCTTAGACGTATAAGGGTTTCGTTAATTAAAGAAATAGAATACCGGTCCTTTTAAGTAATACTATTTAGCTTTTAATAGTTATTATAAAAATAAAGGCCTCTATTAGGCTTTTTTATAAATAGGATAGGGGAAGTAAAAGGGGCTTAACTTAGCTCGATAAACCCTTTATCTAGGTTATTAATTAAGTACTACTTTATTACTTTTAGCTTATCTATTAATTAATAGTAGAGGGGGCTATAGCCCAGCAAGTTATTAGCTTTTAATTAAATCTTATAATTATATATTTGGTAAGGGGTAACTTATTTAAGGCTGCCTTTAAAAATGTATCCTTATAATTTATATAAATGGTAAAAAGGAGGCGTTTAACTAGTTCCTTATTAGTTTCCTTAGCTAGCCTTTCCTCTTTATTATTAATAATTTAGTTAATCTTATATAGGCTTGTTATAAAGACCTTATTATCCTTCTAGTATATATTAAAGTAGAATGCTATAGCGCTAATTATAGTAATATCTACGGTAGGGGGGTTACCTAATAATAGGGGCGTATGTGACTTTAGGGACTTCTAGGGTACTAGCGTTATTATTACTCCTTTTAGCTCTTATTATATCTTTTAGAGGTTATCCCTTATATCCTATTAATACGTTCTTTTCTATACTAGTTAAATCTATACGATTTAGACGTTATTTATATTACTATTTGTCCTGCTTCTATATATAGAGTCCTCTTTAAATATTGCACTTTAGGAGAGTATCTTTATTAGTATAGAGTTCTTTCTAGCTTTATAGTGGGCGTCTTCTTAGGTAAAGGCTAGGTTATAGGCCTAGATATCCTACTAGTAGGTAGGGTTAGCCCTTATAGCTAGTATCTTATAGTTAGTTCGGATCTCCCTAATAAAGGAGAGCAACCTTAGTCTATCCTCTAGCTAGATAAACTATCTTTATTATATATTTAACTAAATATTAAAATAGGATATCTATTTTTATTTAAGGATTATATTATAGGACCCTAGGTCTAGGATATAGAAGGGGATATTATATTAGCGTCGTCCGTTAAAAGCGATATATAACTTTAAGATATAGGTAACGGGCTAACCAGCTTAGCCGTTATAGCCTTTTACCTAAATAGGCTTCTCTAGTTAGATAGCTTCTGCATTTAAAAACTTGGCAATATTATTTATATAGGTAATATTTATAAAGGCGAAGCTATTTGCTCTAGTATTAATAAGGGCGGTTATATTAACTCTATATCTATTTTAAGATACTATATATAGAACTATAAAATACTTTCCACCCATTAACTAACTAAGATTAATCTCTTTAAGATTAATAGGGTACCCTAGGGGGGAGTCTTTCCCTAGGGTTCTTCTTTTCCCGATTTATTAGACGTTTCTCCTTCCTTTATCTCCTTAATATCGCCTATATCCTTTAGCTCTAGGTAGAATGAGGTAAAGTAACCCTACTTATTATAGTTATAGCATATAGCCAAGGCAGAGTTGACTAAAGTATTGCGGCGAATACTAGTTAATGGCGTAGTATATAACTAGTCAGGCGAGGCTTACTAGTGCGTAGTTATAACCGCCTTTAGTATAAGAGTAGTTATAACTTATCTTCTTGCTCTAGCTCTTATAGGTATAGCTAGCGAGTTCTAATTATTACGGAGTTGCTTTTACTAATTAGGGTAAGCGTTAATCCGCTTTAGTTCTAAGTCTAATAATAGGCAATAAGCTGTAAGTTTTTTATAGGTTAGTAGGTTATCTAAGGTTACAGTAATCTTTTCTTATAGCTGGATTATTAGCTTATTATATAGGTCTAATTAGTAGTTTTTAAGGGGAACCTGGCCTTTTTCTGTAAGGTATAGGAATTAAGTCTAAAATTTAGTAAAGGGTTAGTTTAGTTTTATTATTAGGCAATTATAGTTATAACGGGTATCCTGTACTTTATTTAGGTTAATATAAATAGCCGCTAAGTGCTGTATTATCTTATTAATAGATATAAATCGAACAGGGGAATCGTCCTTAAACTTAGCTTAAAGGTGCCGCTAGGCGTCCCTAGTAGTTTGGCTAAAGAGGTAGAGTATTTTAGCTTCTTTAGAAAAAAATAGTTATAGTTAACGCGGAGCTTTCCTTATACTTAAATCCTTTAATTCTTAAAGGTAGGGTCTATCCTATTAGATAGTAATAGGGGGTTAAAGAGCTTAACAGACTTTAATTACTTTATTATTATATTTAGTAAAGTAAACAGGTTAGCTAGGGCTTTAAAAAGGGGAAGCTAAGCTATTTTATAGGGCTGTGAGGCTTTCTAGGATTTCTTATAAGGTCTCTTATATATTCTTTACCTCTAAATAATTAGCTTCCTAGTTAGCTGCAAGGGCGCGGATCTGCTCGTATACGTCTATAACGTTATTATTATCTTTAATTTCTGATCCCAATTAGATCTTAGGTAAAGACAGCTCTCTTAAATAAGCTAGCTTTAGGTGCCATTATTAGCTTCCTAGGATTCGTTAGTATTATACGCTTTAGTTTTAATTCTAGGAGTATAGGTTTAGTCCTATCTAGTTTATAAGGTAGGATATTTTCTAGGCCTTCCTAGGTAGTATAGAGTTATTTTTTAGTGTCTAAGTATAGCGCATTAATGCATTATTATAGACGAAGTTTTTTTTAGGGTGGGATATTATTAAGGCCTTCCTAGGCAGGGTAAAGTATGCTTAGTATAATATTACGGCTTATACAAATACCTCTAAACCAAAGCTTGTAGAATGCTGTATTACGAAGATACTAAGCTAAAGAGAAGGAAAAGGGGTCGCTAGGACCGATGTAAATAAATATATAGGGTGAGTCGCTAAGGCGCTAGCTTTGGGCGGGCCAATCGCAGGTCGGCAGAATATGGCAAAATTTGGCAGGTAACGTGCGGTAGCGCCGTTACAGTATTCTGTCGTATTCTACTATCCTACTACTAGCTCGTTTACTAATAGCGCTTTAGCGGTATTCCTCTTCTCCTTAGCTTAGTATATTTATAAGATAGCAATCTATAAGCTTTACTTTAGAAGTATTTATATAAGCCGTTACAATATCTATAATGGCTTAAATAAATGCCTCTAAGGTAAAGCTTAAACGAATACTATATTATAAAGACACTAAGCTTAAATAAAGAAGAAGGGGTATATATAGGAGGCAGATATATATTATATATACGTTAAGACGCTAAGTCCTTACGCGCAACGGTGCTATATCCCTTCTATAATTAGGTATAATTAAGTAATTACTATAAACCTTACCCTTACTTAAGAAGATCTTTCTTAAGCGTTTAATACTATCTTATGTTAGCCTAAATGTCTTTTAGATAAGCCTATTATTTAGGTATTTATTAATTATAGCCTATTTAATTAATTAATTGGCTATTTTAAATATATAACGGAACCTTGTAGCAAGTACTACGGTAGGCTCGTTATTGGGCTAGGTATATAGGTAATATAAGTATAGAAGTTAACAACGTAATAACAACTAGTGGAGTGGTTGCCTAATAGATTAACTCTAATTATATTCTAAGAATTACTATAAGGAAGGAACTATCTAGGTAGGGACTAAGGGTCCTTAAATACACGACTATGCTCCTATAAAATCCTTCTTATATATAATATACGTATACTCTATTTACTCTATTACGGATTATATAGATCCTATAGATTATATAGATTATATTATATAACCTTAGTTACTATTCCTCATTATATAGTTCTATTGGCTCTATCTTAGACCGTGCCTAAATTAACTAACTAGCTTCTTCCGACTCTTCCCTAAGTAGTTATAATATTATACTTAAAGCGTCCGTAACACTATCTCCCTCCTTTTTATCTTTATCCTTAAAGATTTCTAATATCTCTAAGTCGTTTACTAGAGGTATAATATCCGTTTAATTAATTTGGTTAATATTATTGCTTATTATACCTAAAGCAATTTCTTCTTCTTCAACTATTCGTCGTATTCGCACTATCGCTGCGATATTATCTCTTGGTAAGATTATACTATCTCTATATTCTTGCTGTTTAAAAGAGGGGTTGGTTTATATTATATTAGCAAACCTATCTTTATAATAACTATCCTCTTATTTAGAGTGCACTAAAGCAAATATTTGTTTATCCTATAACGTTCGCTCCGTCTCTAATACTAAATATATATAACCTATTACTCTTAATAGTTATCTAGTTCCCTAATTAATTTGTTTTAGGGTTTTATATTTAATCTGCTGCTATATAGCTAGATAATAAACTGTCTATTACTTTTACTAAATTGCGCCGTTCTTAGGACGCTAAACGGGAGGCTACTAATACTTAGCAACGGGCCCTTAAGTCTCATTTAGCGGCGTCCGCTTAGTTAATCTATCTTAAGAAGGTATATAAGAAGGTTCGTTTTAAGAAGTAGAAACTTATAGAATAGGGTTTATAGAAACTTAGTAATAAAAGAACGGATTCTCTTCTAACAGAGAAGGAAATAGATCTAAATAGTTCGGCAACTGCTCTTCTTAGGTCCCCCTTAGGTAACTTATTCTTTAGCGATCCCTTTTTATTAATACTACCTGACCTAATCTCTTCCGATACTCCTATACCTTTCCTATAGCGTTCTTTAAATTCTCTAGTAGCTCCTAGGTAGTCTCGGTATAGCCTATCCACTTTACTTTATACTATATTTTATTGTTAATGTCCTTATAATTAATAATCTTTAAAACTTACTATTTATCCTCTTCTTATCCTTTATACGTGTCTGCTTCATAAACTAGTGGCTTAATATTCCTATATATTAGCTTTAGCATTACAATATGCTATATAGGGTAGATCTTTATTTTAGCTAGTAGGTTTAACTTAAACATAACCAGTAAAACCCTTTACTTAATTTTAAAAGGTCTTAGTCTAACATAGTCTAACTTCTTACTTAGTCGTTAACTCTTAAAATTTTTGTATAGTAGCCACACTTTATCTCCCTCCTTAAGATCTAGTCTTTTAGATCTCTTAGCATTATAGTACCTTTTTATTCTTTACTGTACTATTTTTACTATTTCTATAAGGTTTTTATAAAGATTTATTAATATCTCTATTCTTTATTTAGCCGTACTACTTATTTTCTTTACTTATTATAGCAATAACGATATTCTTAGCTTATATCCGTAATTCGTCTTAAATAGTAATATACCCATTCCTTTTTATAGTATTACATTATATATAAACTATATAACTAGTAATAACGCTACCCAATTATTCTATATATAATTAATATAGTACCTTAAATACTATTCTAGTGTCTAGTTTAATTGTTCCGTTTAACCGTCTATCTGCAGATAATATACGGTAAAAGTTACTACTCTAACTCCTTATTCCGCTAAGAATACCTTCTAGAATGCTACTATAAATCTTAAATCTCTATCTAATATAATTTTACTTAGTGCTCCATATCTTATAAACACTTCCTTAATATAGATTCTAGCGACATCTTCTACTAATATCTCTTCTATATATGCTATAAAGTATCCCTACTTTATAAGCTTGTCTACTATTACTAAGATCGCATTATAATCTTATCTAGTAATAGGATCTTTTAACTTTAGTAACTTAATAATAAAGTCCTATAATATAACCTCCTATAGTCTTTCTAGTATTTTAATAGGTTGTAGCCCTCTATACGGCTTATACCTTATTAGTTTATTCCTTTAGTAATCTAAGTATTTCTTTATAACTTTTCGCGCTAAGCCCTAGATTCTATTAATAATATACTTCTCCTAGAGTCTTAACACTAAGCCTATGGCTCTATTATATCCTTAAGTTATTCCCTTATATAAATCTTCCATAAATTACTCTACTATGCTTTTTAGGATATACGTTACCTCTTAATTCTTATATATATCTATTTATAAATCTTCTAATTATGCTTTTAGAATTCTTTATACCTAAAAGCTTTCTAGTGTTTTATAGACTCTATTTAGCTCCTCTTAAGTTGCTATAATTTTTGGATAATTATACCTAATTAATCCGTCTGTGTCTTTTTGCAGTAAAGCCCCTAATAGCTTCCCGTTATTTTATAGTTTAGCTTTTTAACTTAGAGCGTCTACTTATATATTATCTATACTCTTAGTATACTAAATCTTAAAATGGTATTCTATAAGCATCTCTGCCTATCTAACCTATCTTTAGTTAAGTTCCTTTATTATTAGGAATCCTGTTAGGTTCTTATAATCTATCTTAACTATAAATAGTTTCTCTATACCTTATAAGAATGCTCTCTATTCCTTTAATGCTGTAACTATACCTAATAACTCCTTATTATAGATATTATAGTTTAATTCTAGTAGTATTATCTTCCAACTGTAGTATACCACTGGGTGCCATCTATTTTAATATTTTTATATAAAGTATACCCCTAGTGTATAGTCTAATATATCTATTTCTATAACCGTCTCTAAACCTAGTTAATAGATCTTAAAAACTGGCTTCTAGGTAAACAACTCTTTAACTTTCTTAAAGAGTTTCTGCTATTCCTCTCCCTATACCTATAGTTCTTCTTTCTTTATTAGTTACATAAATAGCTTAATATTCTTTAACTATTACGCTATAAACCTTCTATAGTAATTGCAAAACCCTAAAAACGATCTTAACTATGTAACGTTCTCTAGTTCTTACTAATTTACTATAGCCTTAATCTTTTTTAGATCTATACTAAGTTGGCCTAGTTTAATAATAAATCCAACGAAATTTGTCTTCCTAGTAAAGAACTTGTATTTCTTAATTACTACTAGCATCTATTCTTCCTATAGTCTCTTTAAAACCCATTTAACGTGTTCTCTATATTCTTCCTTAATTATTAAGTAGATAATAATATTGTTAAGGTATACTATAACAAATTCATCTAAGTATTCTCCTAATATATTGTTAATACGCTTCTGGAATGTTGCTAATATATTTATAAGCCCAAATTATATAACTAATAGTTTATATAGTCCTTTCTTTAACCTAAAGGCTGCCTTTTATTTGTTACCTTTCTTAATTCTAATCTAATGGTACACCCATCTTAGATCTATCTTCGTAAAGATTTACACATTCCCTATCCTATCTTAAATTTCGCTAATTAAGGGTAAAGGATACCTATCCTTTCTAGTAATGCTGTTTAACTATCTATAGTTAATGCACAGCCTTAATTTACTATTCTTCTTTGGTATAAATAGTACTAGATAACCTACTAATGACTATAATGGTCTAATATATCCCTTTTATAGATTTTCTTAGATAAACTCTTTTAATGCTTTACCTTCTTCTTTAGTAAGCTTATAGATTAGGAAGAACCTTAAACTTACTCCTAGTTCTAATTCTATCTTATAGTCCTATACTATATACTCTAATAGTTTCTTACTTTTTAATAACTATAGTTTCTTACCATACTTATAGTATCTTTTTGGTATATAGCTTAGTCCTTTCTCTATTTCTTTATAGGTTGCTTCTACTTAGTACTATACCAACTTAGCTTATTATCGCATTCTATAGCGTTAAGTATCCCTAATATTGATCTAACCTATAATCCAATCGATTTTCAGATTATATTCCTATAACTAAGGCATTCCTAATACTGCCTTATCGTTCCCTAATAGTAATATATTAAAAGACATCTTAATCTATCTTCCTTTAATAGTTAACTAAATAGGTCCTATTTTAAGATTAATAATCCCTCCTCTATAAGTTATTAGATCTCCTAAAATTATCACTAATAGGTAAGGGTGCTCCTTTTTCCTATATAGTAAACCTATCCTTTTAACTACTATTAGCGAGATATGGTTCCTTATTGCTCCACTATCTATTAATACCTTAAACCGTTAATCCTGCCACTTAATTTATAAATTTAGGTATCGTCCTTAAATTCCTTTAAGGGTCTAAGGCTCTACTACTAGTTCCCTCTGGTCCTATAGGCCTCTACTTTTCCCAACTATTGGCCGCTTAATCTCGTTTATACTTAGTCTAACTTCAGCTAATACTTAGTTTATTTTTTGTCTTTAATATACTATAGACACATATTCTCTAGGCATTTCTACTACTATTATCCGTCTAGGCATTCTTCCGTAAGGAATCTTTTTAGCTAAAGTATTAAGTTTCCTAACTCCTAAACTTCTACTAGATGCTAACTATGTATATACTTAGCATTTCTATACTTTTGCTCTTCTATTAACCAATATATTCTTATAGGGTATTTCCAGTATTTATTTTTAGGTGCTTTATGCATATTTTACGCATTATCCATATATACAATCCACAATAGCGTATAATATACTTAGTGTCTTAGGTTAACTCTTAGCTCGTCTTTATCCTTAAGTTTAAACCTTTCTTATATTAATCTAAACGTTATAACTTTGTTCGCGGGTACTAAGATACGCCTCTCGCTTCTTTAGTCCTCCGACCGTTTTTTTAAATCTCTAAATATTATAATTAAGGCTCCTTTAATATAATTTATGGCCTTCTCCATAATTAGGTAGTCTTAAATAACTTTCTTATCCAACTATATATAGAAATCTTCCTACTTATTATTATGTCTTTGCCTATACTACTTTTAGTATAGCTACTAAAGTATATACGGCTTATCCGTAAGGAAGTATCTTCTTATTACTGCGTTATAATAGCCCTTAGTATATCGTTCCTTAAACCTAGTTAGAATCCCTAAATCCTCTTCTTGTTTTAGTTTAATAAGCCACTTAGCTCTTAGTGTGCCTGCCCTAGGCCTATTAGTAATTCTTTATATAGGTGCTCTGTCCCTTATACGTCCTAGTATACTAGATCTCTTATCTAGTTTTTGTTCTTGCTATAAGGCAATTCTTACTCTAAATTCCTCTATAGTTTCTTTTCTTTTACGTCTTACAAGTAGATCCTTAAAGTCGTCCTACTTCTTAATCTTACTATTAACTTTTCGATCTTTAGGTTAAACACTACATTCTCCTAGTAAGTCCTCTAGGTCTATATATCTATCTCCTAGTCTAGTTACTATTTATATTGCAGATTCTCTAGTCTATAAAAAAGCTCCTTACCTCTTATTTATGGGTGTCTTTATTTATACTCCAAATTCTTAATCCTATAGGATTTTTAATCCTAAGCTCGCTTCTAACTTAAGCTTTACTCCTACCTTAGTCTAACTAGGCTTACTTAGTATTCTTATTTTATCTTAAGAGTCTTAAATCTTACTTATCTTGTTTTAAGAGTTTTATGCCTATAGGAATTTCTATCCTAAGCTTATTCATATATTTTCGAACTAGGCTACTACTCTACTCTATTAGTTTTCGTCCGTTATAGGTCCTTAAGCTTGCCTTATCTTGTCTTAAGAATCTTAGTTATCTCTTATCTCGTCTTAAGAATCTTAAGCCTTTAGCCTTTTGCCTTTATTAAGTGCTAAAGTAGTTCGTTGTCCTACTTCTCTTACATCTTACAAAGCGATAGATATCGTGTCTAGTAGGGTCTTAATCCCTACTAATGTTCCCTATTCTGTAGTAAAATCATCCTCTACCTCTGTTATAATATCTTAGAGGTCCGCATGCTTCTAGTAAGCTGCCTTTATTACCTTATTATTATAAAATATTTCGCCTACGCCGAATTTATTATCCTTAATGTCCAGTCTATAAACTGGTTTATTAGTTCCTCTATATTCTATAGATTTTGGCTCCTATAGCTAATAGCTTACGCTATACTTAGCGTCTTTATAAATTTAGTATGCGTTGTTATAACAGAACGCAAAACTTCTAATTAAATACTCTTTAGTTCCTTATAGTATACTATTGTCCCTCTATATATATATGTCTTCTACTAATCTAGTTCCCTTTATTACATAGTAACTCTAACTATCTTTATAATCCCTCGCGAAATAACCTTATTTCCTACAATTTATATAAGCTCTGTCCTTAAACTACTAACTTTACTATAGAGCCCGCCTAAACGTCTTCTGCTACTAAAATCCCTAGTTTAGCCTTTACTCCTTAATCCTATAATTACTAGATCCCTAACTTCTAGGTTTTTATAGTTTCTTACTCCATCTCTTATAGGCTTCTTTAGTACTACTTAAGTCTATTAACTCTACGCCGTACTATAGTTTCTAATTTGGCTTTAGTTATTGCGTACTCTACGTTTTATACAACTATAGAACTCTATCCTAACCTCTCTTAGCCTATTCCCTTTGGTAGATCCAATTATTAATCTTAATTACTTAATCTATTAAATCCCTTAGGGTGTCCGCATCTTCTATTAGGATAATTACGTCCTAGACTTTAGCCTTAAGTCCTTACTTATACTATGCTATAAGCGCCTTATTATTTTACTTAACTTATATAGCTAGCGTCTAGAACTATATTATATACTTAATTACTAAAGTTTATTACGTAATATCTTGGAGTTTTCTTTTTGCCGTGGTTACTGCCTCTAGGTCTCTAAACATTTATATAAGTCGCTCTGCGAATCCTTTCTAGCTTAAGAATATAAACCATACTTCCTAATTAGTGGTTATTATTTTATTTATCTATATCTCCGTAAGGTAAGGTTCGAACTATTTAAGTGCTCTTCCTAATAGGAATAGTCCCGCATAGGCTATTCGATCCATAGGTATTAGTAGCTTTACCCCTTCTTATGTAACTTTAAAGTATATTTAGGTAAGAAACCCCTTAAGCTTTAATCTTTCCCCTAAATACCTTTTAATTAATAGTAACTTAACCTTCGCTACTCTAATCCTATTAACCATTTCTTCTAACGCTGTATTATTAGCTATTAACTAATTAATTACCTCTTATAACTGTCCGACCGTTATAGGTTGCTATAAATTAGTGTCTACTATACTGGTATTATTTCCTAATTTTAAAATAGTTGCTGCCGTCGATGGCATCGTGGTGGCTGCTTTTAGTAGCATATTATTTGACTTTTTGTATTTAATACCGTAACTAGGTAGTGATTGTATAACAGAACCTTATAGCAAGTACTATAGTGGGCTCATTATTAGGCTAGGTATATAGGTAATGTAAGTATAAAAGTTAACAACGTAATAATAACTGGTGGAGTAGTTGCCTAACAGATTAACTCTAATTATATTCTAAGAATTACTATAAGGAAGGAACTATCTAGGTAGGGACTAAGGGTCCTTAAATACACGACTGTGCTCCTATAAAATCCTTCTTGTACGTAATATACGTATGCTCTATCTACTCTGTTATAGATTATATAGATCCTATAGATTATATAGATCATATTATATAACCTTAGTTACTATTCCTCGTCACATAGTTCTATCGGCTTTATCCTAAACCGTGCCTAAATTAACTAACTAGCTTCTTCCGACTCTTCCCCAAGTAGTCATAATATCGTACTTAAAGCGTCCGTAACAAAATATATATACCATAAGATCTTTAATAGGGGATTAAATGATTTAAGGTAAAGTAGGGTCTAATTGCTATAGAAGAGCGCTTTTTTAACTGCTAGTATATCTTATATATATTGGGTTAGAGTATTAGGCTTCTAGCGTTAAGCGCCTAGGTATTACGTAATTAAGGATTAGAAATGGAGTAGATATTCTAACTAGTGGGCCTAATATTAGCTTAGCTATTTTAGGGTTATAAAGTATTATAGGATTCTTATAATTACTAAGGACATTAATTAGAAATCTAATACCTTCTAGCTCTAGTTACTCTTATATAAAATAATAGCCAATAATTTTTTATTATAGATTTTATAATTATATTTAGCTAAGCTTAGTTATTTTAAGAAGTATACTTTAGATTATCCTATACCCATTAGGGTACCACGTTATTAATAAAGGTATAGACCGTATATATAATACGAAGGAACTTTACTTAATCTATACCTTTTAATTGCCTAATTCTTATCGATAATATAGGACGATAATTAACTATTAATAGGAAAATTATTATTCTTTATTATATTAAAATAGAATGGTTCTAATAATATAATTAGATAGGTTAGCTTCTATAATACTTATCTAGTTTAAATTAAAGCGTTAGAGTATAGATATAGTAGTAAATATAACCTTTAGACAAATAAAGGCCTTACCCTTTTAGGTCAAAACTATTAAGGATAAAACTAAGACGGAGAAATTGGTAAATCTTAGAAAAGCCTTTATATCCTTAACGTTCTTAAGTTTTTACTAGTTTGTAATTACTTTAACTTTTATTAAATGTATTTATAAGCTATTTATAGAAATAATAAGTCTAAGATATAGAATTTCCACTTAGTAGAACTTGTAATTATCTATATCTTACTATATACTAGCTTCGCTCAGAGCTTATAAAATAAGTTTAACGTATTTTTAGTATTTAAATATATTATTGCTATATATAAGGATATTATTAGTATAAGCAGCATCCCTTAAACCGTTAGGGTACTATATTATTGATAAAGATATAGCCTATATCTATAATACCAAAAGAACCATACTTAAAGTTCTATTTATCTATAACTGTACCTTTAACAATGTCTAGTTGCTAAAAGCCTTATATTAATTGACTTAACACCAAGGATTAAACCTAGGTAGAGCTTTTGCTAAGAAATAGTCAAATATTAATAGCTTTATATTTCTAATCACGGCTAAGAATCTATGCGTCGTAATTGGCTAAATACTTATCGATAACGTAGGACGAAAATTAACGGTTTAAGGGATAGAAGACGTCAAGTAGGGGCGTAGGGTATTATTTATATAGTATTAGAATAAGCTTAGGGCGTTTACGAAGCCAAATAGCATTACTAAGTAGTTAAATAATCCGTACTAAGCATGAAATATAGTGAACTATTTATCTCCTTATATAGTATGGAGGCGGTTAAATATAAAGATAATATTAAGCTTTATATAGAAGTGAGCCTTACTTAATTAGTTTAATATCTCTTATATTAATAGGATTAAGTACTAGTTCTTAATAGTAATAGCGTTAAGAGCTCGGTAGTCTACATAAAAGCGTAAACTACTGCTAGGTTTCTTGATAAAGATTACTACTAGGCAATGTGACTAAGCTTCAACTGTGGACAGGCTATCTACAACTACAAAACTGTTATTGCCTCCACAAGCCACACTTCTGACTCGCTTCATGCTCAGTTCCTGTACCTCGGCCAAGTTTGCTAGAAATTGTAGTTTCTGACCAAGCCCAAGCTGCCCAATCTCACCTTGCCCGGCACAGAACAGTGCCCTTTTCAAGACCTTTTCTAAATTATTCACTTCAGCAGCAACGACCAAATGGCCTGATCCAATGCCGAAATCGTATACGCATGCTCGCAAGTTATCGATGGTAACACAGACTTCCTTCACAAATTCATCTTCTTCATCTTCGTTGTCGGTCTCTTCACGAACTGTTCTCAATGCGGCAATCTCTCCATTCGAACTAGGGTTACCCTGGCCCCAGATGAACAATTCGCCTTCATTGCTCAATGCGCCACTCATCCAACTTCCGGAAGCTATTTTTTCCACGCGTGTTTCAGAAAGATAAGGAATTTGCGTGGGAATTGAAGCAGAGGATAGGTCTGCAATTGGCCTTCCAAGACAACGAACATAACGAGAGTCTCCCCAGGTGTAGATGCAGCCGGTGCTTGTGAGGAGACCAAAGCTTGTGGCGCCGCTAACGAGCTGTGAGGAAAGTCCAGGAATGACATAGAAGCTATGCCGAATTCCTGAAGAAGAGGTAGGTGGTAGCGGATCAGCCTTACCAGATGTATCGAAGAAAGGATGGCTCTTATACCATGTTCTGAATTCTTCTACAGTGCCGAATTGGAGAATGTATGTTCGAGGCGGAGTTCCTTCAGACTTCTCACAGAATGTTACCGCAACACGAGAATTTCCAGCGATGGAAATGTGGGTGAGCTTGATTGGGTCAAGGTTCATGCCAAAGCGCTGGAATGCTTTTAAAGATGTGGTGCTAGACGTGTGATCAATCATTGAACGCTTGAAAGGGTGCGTATCAAGGAAGAAAAGCTGTCCGGTTCCGGAAATGCAACCTTGAACGCCTTCATGTGCACCGAAGAAGGATGCCGGGATCACATCAGGACAAGACGTCTCCGACAATCCGATTGTGGAAGACAGGCAGCTTGAAGCGCCGCCCAAGAGTCGATAGCTTTTATTCAGGAGAACAAGGGTTTCGGACCAGGAAACAAACAAAATCTGGGCGTTGTCAGCCGAAGCTATTCTCAGAGGACTGAGTATATCTTCCTCGGTGTGCTGAGCCAACTGCCGAAATGCGTTGAAACCCCAGGCGTAGATGTCCATGTAGATGTCGATTTGGAGTCCATCTAAACCTTCATTTGAATGCCCAGATAGGGGTTGGTTTGGGTGGAGCGTCAAGGGAGAGACAAGGGAGAGAAAAGGGAAGAATTGTGGTGCCGTTACCCGGATGACGCTTGGATCGCAGACAGGGAATCGCAATCTCAATCCCCGTGCCCCTCGCAACTTACCCCCGCACAATCCGGCATGAAACGTCTCAATTGGTCGCCAGCTTCTGCTTCGAATCTCATCTGGCACGCTGCTTGATCGTTGCTGCACTCTCTTGTCAGCGTAGACGCCGTGCTTAGCCATCCGACATGGCTGATTCAATGCAGCATATTACGACTTTGATACTCATACTCATACTCACACTAATATTCAACTTTCTGCCTTCAACTTGACATACCTTCCGCAATCATCACGGGCGCTAATTCTGGCATTGGCCATGCCTTTGCGCAGATAATCAAAGAGGTATCCGCTCTGCACCGCTTCTCCCGCTTCTCCCAATTAGGAGTACCACTTTTAATATAGTTCAAACTCATGTAACGGCGCAATACCTTATACGCCGTGCCTACTCTGGGTTTCTGTGAGACCCGTACTTTTGTTAGTTTTCTCAAAATAGACTAAGTTGTGAACAGCTCTACAGTGTTCCGAGGTACTACATTCATTTCAAAATGAAGTTATGTCAAGTGCAGGAAGGCTTCCATGCGTGTTCTCGAATGCAAGTTCTGTACGAAAAGAGGTCTTTACATTTGTATACATTGCCACTACCGCGATATAATTATAATGTTCTAATCTATTAAACAGATCCAGAAGCAGTTTTTTTTACCAGGCCTTAATTACCGGCCAGTGATCTTATTGGACTGGGGTCTATTTAGAGCTCCAGTGTGGATTCAAAGTCGACGTGGATTTGGATTGGGCCTTCTAATTGGTAGATTGGAGTAGATCTTGGTTGATTTAACTCCTAGAGCTCCAAATCTATACCCAATTCGAACTGCGGCTGAGGAGGAATAGAGCGCTAGGGAGTCAGTGCATAAGAGGAAGCCAATCGGCAACTCTTAAAACCCTACCACTAACTCACGTCCAATAAGTAGTGTAGGACACTTGGTTACCTGCCCCTACTGCCATCGCTATGCTGTTGCGGCTCTGATCTACACCTGCTGTTGTGTTATATTTGACTTTCCTACCCAGTGCTTTTATCAGTATTCAATATCAGTATGAGGCCGTATTGATATTGATATTGAATAGTAATTCAATACTGAAAAGATATTGAATATTGAATATAGTACAGTCTTAGCATAGTGCTTTAATTGAACGCTCCACGCCCCTAGGCTCTCGTAGAGCTTCAAAATAGCTACTCTCTCGCGACTGCCCTCTCATCACTATCGTCACCTTCGTGATCCTTGGCGTGGTGTAGCAGATGTCGGCTGCTCTCTAGATTCTGCCAAGAGCTCAGAAGCCTCTCGTACTACATTCGTCGCCATAAGCCTCCCCCCGGCGGTAATATTACTTTGTAGCCAGCTCTTTAAGCACTCCGTACGTTCAATATTCGTACTCCCCAATAATATGCGGTCCCATGAGATTGTTCACCGTGTACCTGAAAAGACTCGCTCGGCCTCTGCCGACATTGACGGTATCAGTCATGGGTAGTCGGCTCTGCAAGTTGGATCAAGCCACTACTGCAGCGCTGTGCCAAGAAGAAGTAGCTAACCTGCGCCTTTTACGAGGCGACTTAGGGGTGGTGTATTTGGTGTAAAGTCGCTCGACGCGTCGTCGTCGCCAAAGTGGGTAAACTAATCAGAATTAAGCTCAGAAATGGCAGAGGAGGGAGTATCATCGTCCTTAATTATAATGGTAGATAAGGGAGGCATGGCGTTAATTAAAGGGTGGGTGTATGGGGGGTGTAAAAATCGTCAAAATTAAATGATGTTGTGCGCGATGTCTTGTATGATCTAATTTAATGCTTGGTAATTTTTACTTTCTATAGGTTTACCTAATAAATCTAAAATGCGCACGTATTATAAAGAGGCCCGAGAGTCACTTACTAATACATCTACCTTATTTTTACCACCTCAACTCTAAAATATTCAATATTCAATATCTTTCAGTATTGAACATATCGTATTGATATTGATATTGAACGTTCAATATTCAATATTCAATATCGCTAATCAATACCGAATACTGATAAAAGCACTGCTGGAATTTAAAGAGGCCGAGACGCCCTGGCTTGGTTCATTATTGGCAAAGTAAGGCTGAGGCCATTGCGGTTGAAGCTGAAAATTTTATATGCAAAGTGATGTATCAAGTGGTGAAATCGTGGTTCGAGGGAGAATAGAATACTCACTGACGGTCCTTTTCGGGACAGACATAAGAGAACTGATGATGTGATGTCTGTTTATTGATGTCGACCAACTAACTAGCGGGGAGATAACTTTTCTGGTGTTCGAACGACAGGAATCTGGCTCGATATCAACTAACTGATCCCGAGGCATCCGTCTAGTCGGTCAGCTATCGAGCTTGCTGCACTAAGCAATGCCATGAGAGACGCTTGGACGACATCTTCGTGGATACCGACCCCCCACACCTTTTGTTGCTCATTGCCATTCGTGGTGCATTCTATGTAGGTTGCGGCTTTGACTTCCTTTCCTTCTCCAATAGCGTGTTCCTTGTAATCCGCAACATCGAGAACAATTCCTAGAGATAGGTTTAATGCATTCGCTAGAGAGGAGATAGCACCGTTTCCAACACCTGTAAGATGATGTTCTTGACCATTAATAGCAATAACGCCCTTGAACATACGTTTCGGGTTCTCTGATGACTGGGTCTGGCCAGGCATAGGTGCCGGCGATGTGGAGCGATCGGCCGAAATATCATAGTCGAGTAGCTCGAATCGCGGAGTCGATCGTAAATGATAACTGTCTTCAAAGAGATGGATAATCTCTGTCGGCTTCAACTCGCGTGAAAGACGATCAGCTTCTTTTTGAACTATTTTGGAGAAGGCTATTTGTAAACCACGTGGAAGGTCGAGATGAAGATTGCGAAGGATAATCCAGGCAGCACCTCCCTTTCCAGATTGAGAGTTGACTCGAATAATCGCCTCATAGGTGCGCCCGATATCGAATGGGTCGAGCGGGAGGTATGGGAGTTGCCAAAGATCTTCGATTTTTGCCTTAGATAATTCACGAGCTGCGAATCCTTTCTTGATGGCGTCCTGATGCGACCCGCTGAAGGCGCAAACGACTAGTTGGCCGCCTGCCAGAACATCATTAGAAAGGACACAGATAAAAAGTTTAGCACCTCGAAGTGAAGGATCGCTTACCATAAGGGGCACGGGGATGCACCGGTATCTTATTGCTCTTCTCTACGAGATCGATGACTTTGTTGATTTCTGACTAAAGGCAAAGGTCAAATCAGTATACAGTTCCCCAGAGTGGATTTATCTCCAGTTTTACTTACGAAGTCGATCCCCGGGTGAATGCCCTGCGTATAAAGATTAAGCGCAAGAACGACAAGATCCGCATTGCCCGTTCTCTCTCCGTTTCCAAACAGTGTGCCTTCAACGCGATCTGCCTAAGATGGAAGATAAAGTCAGTATCGCATTCAACAAGCCGGATTTGTACGCACCCCTGCCATTTGGGCTAGTTCAGCAGCTGCTACAGCACACCCACCTAAAGACAAGTGATAAGATTAGTATGCCGTGCTGTCCAGCGGTTATCACAGGGCTTACGATCGTTGTGCGGGTGAAGAGACACACAAATCTTCTCCCGTTCCGAGATGTTCGTACAAAAGTACTCAATCTGGTCCGCATAGATATTTGGAGGTCCGACCTCGACTGTCGCGGGAAGGTTGAAGATGATGCGATTCTGGATGCTGGGCTCCCAAGCGGCCTTGACAGCTTCGCACACCTCCAGAACGAAGTCCAGATCTAAATACAAGAGGTAGAGTCAGTACACAGTTATCCAGCGTGGGATTTTTCTTTGATTTACGTACTAGAATCCGAGAAGGTCTCAGGCGAGAATTCAAACGCCCACTCTGTGCCCGCGAAGGTTAAGTCATCCTTGGTCAAGCTGCGCACTAGCTTCGTGCATTCGACCGCCAACGCTTTCGTCTGCTCATTAGTCATATTAAACACGATCTGCTGAAAGCATGGCGACGTAGCAATATATAGATGGAGAATCGCTTTCTTCGAACCCTTAAGAGAGTTGACGGTACGACGAATAAGTTCAGGGCGACACGGCGTAAGAACTTGGATCCAAACGTCGTCAGGTATGGCACCTGGTGTTTCAACGAGCCGCCGCACGAAATTATAATCGGTGTCGCTCGCAGATGGGAAGGAGACTTCGATTTCTTTGTAGCCCTGGTTTGGAATAGTTAATAGCCCGTCAGAGAGAGTTGCGGAACAGGTGAATATTTAGGGATCATGTTGACCTACCAAATCTACCAGCATCCTAAAGTATGTCCATTTTTGGTCGCTGTCCATTGGGTCTACCAGAGATTGGTTTCCCTGGATGATTATCAGCAAAGAACGGTTCGTTCCAGAAGGTCACTCGCATCGCGCAAATCAGTGGACAACCACCTCGGAGGCTTCTGTATTGACTTGGAAGGCCATTGGCGGTTTGGCAAAGAGATGGGTGGAAACGGACGATATTTTGTGGAACTGAGGCAAAGGTAAAATCAGCATGACAGTGATATTCTGCAAGGTGGTGGTTTGGTTTACGTACGGGTCCTGGAGCATAGGCATCTTGGGGGTGAGATTGGAGAGAAATAAGACAAGAGGTGTGTTCGGAATAGTAAATGAGTACCTGTGAGAGGAGTGAAGAGTCATACGATGGATTGTGGTGCCCGTGGTTGTTGTAGTGCGGAAATTCTTAGCTTGCCCCGCCTCGCCCCGCTCCGCCCGACAAACACCACCTTCTCCCC
>Ga0307515_10008640_pt1 | contig 19821 bp, 13 predicted proteins | sample 17_EM_MG_FD_194513 | JGI IMG/M metagenome (GOLD analysis project Ga0307515, IMG submission 194513) | Populus trichocarpa ectomycorrhiza microbial communities from riparian zone in the Pacific Northwest, United States - 17_EM | ecosystem: Host-associated > Plants > Roots > Unclassified | place... | reverse complement strand
ATAAAAGTAAGGCATGGCCACCTTTCAGAAATCCCATCCCATTCCATTTGGATTAGTAACTGCAACACTGAAACAACACCTGTACATACTTGTAACAATCTTCTTGAGGAGCCAATAAATATAGAGAAAGGAACCCTGTCTTTTATTTCAATCTCTCTTCTTTTCACTCCTTTTCTACACTAAAATCTTGATTTGGTCAGGAAAGAAGATGGAGGAGCAAGTGTCGATGACAATAAAAGATTATGAAGAAGAAGATATTTTGGACGACGCTGCTAGTTCCAAAACCGAAGATTCGTCTGATCATCACGATATATTCACGCATTTCGCTCGAAATGGAATGATCAAGATTGGAAAAGAAACAGAGGAATACGTATCAATGAAGACTCAATTCCTTATGGGCATGAAACAATATGCTAACGACACTGAGGTTATTGCCTTACACAAGAACATGGGATTTACTCCGCTCAAGCTAGCTAGGTTTTTTGCGTTTAAAAGTTTTGAAAAGGTGATTTTGCAGAAGAGAGGAGCCCTTGGAGATGCAAAGGTTGACCATGGTTGGTTTGGTGCTTCAAAGGAGGAAATTATTCAAATAATTTCTTATGGTTTTAGTCGGTGTAATGGTCAATCACATGGCCTTGGTGTTTATTTGTCTCCTTTCGAGTTTCTCCTTGATGCGTATGTTTCTTTGATTCCGTTTTTTTTATTGCTGATGTTACTTTAATTTATAGCTAAATGGTAATTAAGGACACGGCCCATTTTTGTTTAACTGTTCCTGATAATGGGTTGTGTTGATTTATTGCTAATTTGATTTTGGATTTAATTTTACATTTATTTGTTGCAATTTGTTTGGCCAAGAAGGAGGCGTGACTCATTTTCTAGGGTAAATTAATTCACTTCAATGCAGGGTGAAATTTACAATTGCTGATGAAAATGACATGAGGTATATGCTGTTATGTCATTTGACAATGGGGAATATGGAAGTGATTCCGGCCGGTTCGAAGCAAGTATATCCGAGTTCAGTGGAATTTGACACCGGTGTTGACAATCTTGAAGCACCAAGAAGATTGATTGTGTGGAGTGCTTTCATGAATTCTCACATCTGCCCTGCCTACATCATAACTTTTAAGGCCCCGTTTTTTGGTTTTGTTTTGTCAAGAGATCAAATCAGTGAACTCCCTGGAATTACTTTAAGTTTCCACGGAAGTGCCTTGACTTTCCCTGCTTTGTTTCCTATACTGGTGAAGGTTATTGGTCCAGCCAAGGCGGGTTTGATTTACAAAAGCCTTGTAGACCGTAAAAAATGCAAGATTACCCAAGAGCAAATGATCCAGACTACGAGGCGGATCATTGGGAACGACCGGCGGCTGATTGCAATAATTAAATCCAGCATAGACAAGGTGTGTGTACTTTCTTTCATTTCTTTGATCTTTAATGTTTCTGAAGGGTTTTGTTGTCCTGCTACATGCTGTTTGAACAGAATAACACCGTCGCATGGTGTCTTGGTTCATATGCTTGGCCGTGTTAATGATATTTTTATAACAAAAATCCATTCTTGTACTTTATATTAGACAGATCATAGTTTCATCAATATTGCTTGTGATCATAAGTGAGCTCTGTTTATAACAAAAATCTATTCGTTCCTTCACATGCCTTATTTTTATCATTTTTTTTCACACTTGCATGTCAACCATGAAAATGGGGAGCCTTTGGAATTGTTTTCAGATTATAAGTTGACAATAGAGTAAGAAATAGAGACAAAGGAGAAATAGGCCTGTATGACAGTCAATCCAATTATTGTTGAGATTTTGGCTTGCTTCTGTGCAAAACGTTTGACAAGACAAGCATGGGCTTGAATCGATCTAGGATTTCACGGGAAGTATGGTAATACATTTGAAGTTCAATTTTGTGTTTGCATTGTTGTATAGAGCTAACATGGCCTGAGAATATCGAAACAAATATTGACCACCCTATTCCGGAACAGGCTGCAGCGAGCGCATCCAGCAGCAAGGATGACGGCAGAGTCAACAAATGATAGCAGAAGGGAATGACATAGCTTATTGATGGCCCTCTTCTAGAACATGTTACTAGAGTTGTTTGTGGTGTAATAAGGCTTTTTCATCACTTCATTCTGATGCCAGAGTCATGAAGTAGGTAGCATCTTTTTCTTCAAAAAAGGAAGCGAACATCAAACCCTGTATCATCTTCCAAAAAATCCATTTAGTTCCAGAGTAATGGATGTCAATATCCAGACAGGCGGAAAAGAAGTACCAATGTTGCTATAAAATGGTGATTTGACTATAATAATCCCTGAAAGATAAAGTACCAAGGAAATTGAAATTGGCTTACTGAAAGATAGAATTTATTTCTTGGAACAGGTACAAGGCAGTCGAGACAAAATTAATCGTCCAGAGCTAGAACTGCAGTATCCAGTCCATGATGCGTTAAATGGCATAGAAATGAGAACAGTGTTTGTTCCATCCTTGTGGGCTGCCACATTTCCTGAGCTAACTTGCTCAATCCTCAGCTCAGGGTTCGGTTCAGGTCACAATTGCTCACCGCTGCTAGTCTTAGTTTAGACCATGAAAAGCCCACAAAATTCGTAGTCATTCTATCATGACCATTGCAGTTTTCTACCACTCCATGCAAAAGAGCGTGGACATGGACCCACAGCCATATGCACTAAACAAACAGAAGTGCAAGTTTTCGTAGCGCATTGACAACTTAGTAACTCGCAATATTATCATCTGGTCTAGCCTTCCATCTTATTTATCAACAGTAGGATTTAAACCCAAAATCCCTCCTCTCTGCCAGTGACTTGCCATTCTGCAACCACCACAGGCCAGGTGGTCAGTATTCACCTTGGATCCTTGTGCTGTATAGCACTTATTTTCAGCCAGATAACCAGGCTAGATATCTGTCCGCATTCGGAACTTGTAGTCCAGCTGCCAACACTACCTCCTCACTGCTGCCACCTTTCTTTTCAAGCTAGTATTTTTTAATGAGAAAAAAAGAGTAACACGACTCAATGCTTTAAGAATCAATCTGCTTCTCTGATTTACAAAAACGGAGTCAGCAATGTGAGAGAATCTCCATTAAGAACCAGTTCTTATATTAATCAACCACCAGAGCTAGAAATCCATTAGGTTTTGCATCTCTTTAGCTTATTGTTGAACTGGTCATCAATAAGGAGTGATATTCTAGACACAGACGCTTGAACAAAAATCTCAGGAAACAAATCCTCTTGCACTTTTCATGTTTTGCTTTCTGGTTTCAGAATGAAGAGACGATAAAGCCTGTTGCACCCTCGTAACAACTTCAATAACTAGAACAACGCCATATGTCAGCAAAGCACTTCCCTTTGTTTCTTTTTTGTTATATATGAAGTTACTTTGTCACTCAAAATTCAACTTCAACCGGAACATCCTGCTATAAAGCATGGAAAAACTCCAAGCAACAAGACAAAAACAACCGAACACAATTTCATCTATATATCTATATAATAAAAAAATAAGAGCTAACAAGCAAACTTGTAGTTCCTGCATAAAACTGAAAATCTTGGATGCATCCATAAAATCCTGATAGAATGCAATCTGAATCAAACACTATGCTAGCTTGCTTATCTCCTTCTCAGCTCAGCTGCTGCCTGAGCTGCACAGGTTCTCCTTGATGCTCGTCTCACACGCTTGTTTGTGCTTGATTTAAAGATCTCAATCAACAGCTGGTCGTCCCCAGTGATCTGCCTCACAGCCTGGAACAGTTGCACTCCAGTGACCTTTCGTTTGGCAAAGTCGTCATAGGTTCTGGAAATCAAGGCTCCCTTGGCAGGACCCAGAAACTTTACCATTGTGAGATGTAGAGCAGAGACACTCACAAAACCCAAGTTTCTTATTTCACTGATCCGATTTATTAGCAAAGTAGTGGAAGAAGGTGCCTTGAAACTTATGATGTAATCAGGAAGAATGTGAGAATTCATGAAAGTGGTCCAGACAACCAATCTTCTTGGTGCTTCAAGATTGTCAACACCGGAGTCAAACTCCCCTGAACTTGGATATCTTTGCTTGGAACCAGCAGGAATCACTTCCATCTTCCCCATGATCACTTTACACAACAAAATATGCCTCGTGTCATTTTCATCAGCCCTTGAAGATTCCAACCTGCAGTGAAAAAAACTAATTCTGTAACTCTTAAGCCGAAAGGATTTATCCTAAACAAGTTTGCTAAGGTAAAAGACTCACGGATCAGAAATACATAAGGATATGTAAAGGAAGAAGCATGCTGCATACACTACCAAGGAATAATGATCCACATCCACTCCAATTTCACTTCCACCAACAGCCTTTGAAGATTTAAATGAAATAAAGTCAAGAAATATCACTTTTCCATATTGATCACCTTATATTTTCACTATATTTCAATATTTTCTATCCAAAACAAGAGTGACATGCATATATCCAGAACATCAAATTGACCCAGAAATCCACAAATTTTCAATCTCCATTCTTGAACAAACAATTAGCACTAGTGATTAACAAGAACAGCAAAGCAAATATAGTCTCTGTATTGATTACCATTTAGTAAAGAATCATTAGTACTTAAAAAAAGAAGGAAAAACATACCCATCAAGGAGAAAACTAGTAGGAGACAAATAAACACCAACGCCATGTGATTGACCATTACACCAACCAAAACCATGAGAAATGATCTGAGAAATTCCCTCCTTCGACCCACTATACCACCCATACTTAACATTTGCATTTCCTTGGCCTCCATTCTTTTGCGAAACGACCTGTTCAAAAGCTTTAAACGCAGCAAACCTAGCCTTCATCGGCGAAGTAGAAGCAGAGTTCTTGTAAATGGCAACAACCTGTGTGTCTTTAGCATGCCCTTTCATTCCCGTTAGAAAAGTCTTCTTCACTCCATCATACTCCCTTGTTTCTTCTCCAATCTTCAACAGTCCAGCGAAATGCGCGAGTTGATCGTCGGTTTCAGAACCAGCTGAGTCCTCCAAAATAGCTTCTCCTCCGTCGAAATCTTCTACTGTCATTGACACTTGATCATCTTGCTCTTCCATCGTAATTCTTTTATGGTTTTGGGAAGGGAGAGAAGGGTTTTTCTTTGTGAGTAGAGATGGAATGAGAGAGAGAGAGAGAGAGAGATATTTATAACGGCAGGTGGACCGTTATAAAAGTAAAGCTTTTGTGCCACGGTTTCTTTCTTTCTGTTGTAATCCCAAATAGGAGCAGGAACTGCAAGGGCCAAGAGGCAGCCATGCCTTTTCCTAGTGATTAAATTACCCAAATGACCTTGTAGTCTATTAAATAAGGTCAAAATAATAGTTGTCTGACCGATTCGGAATCTAATCGGGAAAAAACATTGTGTCGATTGAATTTTTAGAATTTATTTGGGAATACAGTAGTTTTTATTTTTAGATATTATTTAAAAATATATTTGTTTTTAAAAAATATTAGATTAAAGTTTTTTTTTGTATTTTTTTGATTATTTTAATATTCTAATGTCAAAAATAAAAAAAATCATTTGATCATGATGTTAATCTAAATTTATTATTTAAACACTATTAGATGAATCTCTTAGCCATCATGTTAATATGAATTTATTATTTATTTCTAAAATGATATTTTTTTAATTTTCCAAATTTTTTATCTGGCTAAATCAATATAAAATCATTTAAAATTAAAATTCTGAGTTAAATTTAGAATCATGATGATTTTATTATATTAATTTATTTAATTAAATCGAGCCAAGTTTAATATCTATAATAATTAATTTTTTTACTAAGACGAGTTCTTCCATAAAAAAAGAAGAAGTTGATATACACATTATCTTAATTACCCCTGAGTTTATTTACACAGTTACACACACTCACTTGCAAAGTACGGATAAAAAAAATCCTCCATTCGTAGGAAAACACACAATTTTTTAATCATTGATTTCTTCCATATCCAACGGTGGTAAAAAGCCATCCTTTTGATTCGCTACATGTTCTCTTCCTTAATTAATATATTTCATTGATTATCTTGCTTTAATTATAATATCACCAAAAACTCTTTTGAACTTTGAATTCATTTTTGTTTGTTTTTGTGGTTTAATATATTTTTTAAAAATATATTTTATTTTAAAAAAGATTTTTTTTTTATGATTTTGATGTGTTGTTGATATATATATATATTTAATTAAAAATATATTTGTTCAAGCATCCTACACGTGTTCTATACAACTCGATGATCATAATCCCTCATACATGACTTTGTTACCATTTTATTTATTTATTTAAACAAAAAAGCAGTCTCGTAAAACTATGATCACTTTAAAATCTTGAGACTTAAATTCAAAACAATTATTCAAGCAATTTCAATAACTCAAGCAATGTATACATTAATATCTTAATATAGTTAGTCTTTCGATTTCGAATTTGAGCATAGATCTCACCGTGCAATGACATCAAATCAGGACTGGAGAAAAATCTTGAGGGGAAAGAGGAAATAAAGAGAAAAAGCAAGAAGAGAGAGCGATGAAAAGGAAAGAACAGCGTCATCATAATCAAGAGAGAGTAAATCATTTTTCATCTCTTGTACTTTTAGATTTCTATATATATCCTTTTTCTAATTAAGGAATATATTATATATACATGCATTGAGCTCTCACCACGTACGACAGGTTGTTTGAGGAACATGAGATGCCTGGTTAGGGTATTTTCTTGGAGATGATCGGCTCCTCTCAGACATGGAGGCTGACAAGGATGCGTAGGACATGCATTTAGGCATGATAGACTAGATGGCCTTTCTCTCAGGGTTCTTGTTCTTACGTTTTGTATTTGCTTCTGAAATTTAGGTGATTATAAATTCGAGTTTAACTTGTCCAAGTGGAGGTGGATCGAGCCATGGACGCTACTGCAGGTGAGCTTTGGATTATTGTTCTTTCATGGTCCTTGACATTATCCTGATTAAATAATGCCTAAACTATCACCTGATGATATGCTTTCTGTGATTTTGAAACTGAATTATTAAACTCAACTCGATAAAAGATTTGAATTATTCGATGGAAATGTAGGATAGTTGGGGATGAACTGTTTGTAGTCATATACTTTCAGATGGAGTTTTTTTTTTTGAATTGAGATAATAATTTCAATTCAAGAGCCGAGTAAACAGTTGGGAGAAATGAACTTGAAGAAGATGGCTGCTTTTGGACCTCAAGCTCACCATGCAACTATTGAGTTTTTGCAATAAACCACGAGCGATATCACACAAAAACATCTCAGCAATTCATTTCTTTTAGATCTTCTTGCCTTCTCTTCGAAGGCGAGGAGGTTAAAATTATGAAACCTCGCCATATTTCACGCCATTTCCACACTCAAAAGGTGACCACCCTCTACTATACCTGGTTTTAAAGGAACAGTCCAAGGGGCAAGGGCCAAGCATCAAACAAAACTTCATTGTCAATCACTGAATGATCTGTCATTATTTAATTTCTCCAAGTTTGTCTGCTGCTTTCTCCATGGGTGGTGGTCACTGAATGAAATTTACGAATATTGATTATTAAGTGACAGAAATCCCATTACATGAATCGCATATACTTTCGTGGTGATTTCTGTTTTTCTGGTCACTTATTCTCTGTCGCACATTTCACGTACACTTTGTTCCTGGCTCGAACAGCTTCGGGATCATCCCTAATGCGAGAAGAAGAGCTAGGTGTGTTCCTGTTGTCCTTGAGCGTCCCTTGCGACAAAGTATGAGCCTCGTGGATTCAGTACAAGATGATATTTAAAAAAAACATCAGCCTCGAGCAAAATTCTTAGGATCATCATGTTATCAGATCTCAGCTAGTAATATAATGGCACTCTGATATGTTAATTAGAAAGAGAGGGGAGGGTGCCATTAAATCTTATTCAAGTGATAATATACATCTAATCCATCCAAATTCGAATGCATACGTACCATTAAATCTTATGCAAAAACAGATCCTCCAGAGCTGAAAACTTGTCAATCTTCCAAACATATTGTGGTTCTTTCGCCAAAAAAAGATGCTCCCCTTGATGAGAGCTTTCGATAGCAAAAACTTCCACTCCAAATATGCAACAGTCACCAACCAGGAAGCCCCTGGAAGGGTCAAGAAAAGCCTCATGGGAAAGCACTTTTGGGAAACCCTGTTCAAACTTCATCTTATGAAAGCGCCATTCTTTTCCATCAGCAACTAAAATTCTGAATATACACATTGAATTCTTGAATATGAGCAAACTTTGGCAATGCTATTCTGTTCCCTGGTTTGCATTCCAACTAATGCACCCAATTCAATAGCCTGATAAGACAATTACCTGCTGCCAAACAATGAAACAATCAAAATAATCACCACTGCTGCCTGTCTAGAGGTAATAAACAGAACAACACACATAAGCCACCAAAAACCTGAAGATAAGCACCACTGAGAAGATGAGTAGCACATTAGAAATACTTTCTTGCAATTCATTCAAAAAAATTTAAAAAAGAAAAAAAAACGAACGAAAGAAAAGGAGTAACCTGTGTAGTTGGAATTGAAGGGAAACCAAAATCCACTCTCTCCCGCACTCTCTGGCATTTCATCAAACAGTTCCGGTATAAATAAGCTAAAGCAGCACATTTCATCAAACCTGTGTCCAAAATTACAGAGCACTCTCTTTAAACCTCTCTGGTTCATAATTAACCCTTCGCGGCATCGAATCCGACTCGAGACCTAATTCTTCTACATCAAAACCAATTCAATTCCACACTTAATTTCTAACACAAATTCTTACTTACTCCACACAACGTATGCCTAAGCAAACAACAATAGTAGGAACTACAAGCAAGTAAAGGAGACAGCAAGACCCATTAAGTTCACAAGGTTCTTACCAATGACTACAAATTGATTGCAAGAACAACAAACCCTACCCTAGCAATCAATCACGGCACAGCAAGAGAGTCATTAAATCCTGATACCATCAAATCCAGGACAAAAGGGAATTCCACTTATTGGGACCCACAAAAAAGTTTTTTAATGGAGCCCACAAATGTGAAAGACCCGAAGTCCCCAGCCATCCATGATCATCATCCAATCCAACCCCCTTTATCAAGCTTCTATTCTAGTAACTTGGTATGTGTACTTTAGTACGTTACCGTACTACGTTTGCCTCCATAACACCTTTTCCACGTCAGCAACAACAGATTAATAAAAAAAATTTCGAAATTTAGTTACCGTTGAACCGCCACCGCCTCCGCCTCAACAAACAAACCGTTTTTTCTTGTATAGATTTCAATTCATGGGCTTTGCTTTTCAATTACGCGTTTCCGTTTTTCTTTCTGCAAATTTTTAGGGTTTTATAATCTCTTCTCCCCCTCCCTGTTGCGACCAATTATGCTTTCTTTCTTTCTTGACCATCAAGAAAGGAAGTAAGTAGCCTTGCCTCTGTCTTTCAAATCTTCAAGTACGCTGGTTTTCCCTGTTCATCCATCCTCTATTCATCGATAAAGTTTCTCTCTTTCGTTTGAATCCGATCCTCATCAATTCCTTTTCTTCATGTAATTCAAATACACGATCTTAGCTTTGGCAGAATGGCCATGTCGATATTACAAAACCCAGAAACGATAACCCCACAAATGCCTCATGGTTATCGATTCCACCCCGATGATCAAGAACTGGTTCGATTCTATCTTTATAAAAAAATCACTGACCCTGATCTCTTCACCGCCATCAATGTTCCGGTTAGAGATTGCCCCCTCTTTGGCGACCAAGCCAGAGAACCTTGGCAAATCTGGGACTCCTTCCCCAAACGCCATGGCGAGGATCTCTTCTTCTTCACACACCTCACTAAGAAAGGCAAGAACTTTGTCCGCAAAATCTGCCGTGGTCCTGGAACATGGCACCAGGAGTGCAAACACCCTCCTTTCAATGTCTCTATCGACCACACTTGCCAAGTCGCAGCCATCAAAAAGCAATTCACTTACCATAATCCTAAATCTGACCAAAACGGCTCCTGGTTCATGTTTGAGTATAGTCTGCCATCTCTTTCCGAACAAACTGTCTTGTGTCAATTGAAAAGGAAAGAAGTCCACGCCTCCGAGAAAGTACAAACAACAAGCACAACCACAAAAAAGAGGAAGAGGTATGCTGACGGTCTTGATGGTGCAACAAACACCATGTTTCAAAAGCCCAGGGTTGAAGAAGATGCCCAGAAGCAACAAATCATGGGTTTCAACGGGGCAGCAAAAATCGTATCTCAAGTGGAAAACCAGCAGCTGCACTTGGAGCTTGAACCAGTCTTTGATAATGGCGTGCAACCCGACAATTTCGAGTCTTTTTATTGTGAACCATCAGCTGTGCTTGAATATGATCTGATGGATGCTGATTCAGGTATTACATCCACTTGCAATGCTGCACCACCAACTGTATTCATGTTAGATCCTGCAGAGAACTTGCAGCCAAGTGACGATGATGATTTCCATCCAGAAATTTTTGGGCTGCTAGATTTGAGTGGTTACTGTGACGAGGAAGATGGCTTTCCAGCAACTTGGGAAACAGCAGAGGCTAGCGCTTATTGGGTTCAGGCTACACCAACTATTGATCCATCCTTCACTGCTGATGCTATTGATTACTATCTTGAACGTGGAGTTTCTGATTCCAGCCTTACCAATTGCTCAGGGTCATTTTTGCAAATGCAGCTAGAAGCAGACCCTACAAGCCCGATTCAAGAAAATGAGATTCAGATGATTTCAAATCCTTTCCACATGGAGCGTTACCGCTGATACCATTTTTTTCTCATTTCTTTCTCTCAAGAGGAGGGCTGGCTGGTGACGTCCAAGGAAGCTGCGCTTGGAGATTTCCAGTCGTCTTTTTTCTATTTCTTTAGTGAACACTTCTCAATTTATTAATTCATGCTCGTAGCTGCTAATTTCTGATTCTCTTCATAGTAATGTAACTGCCAGTAGAAGTTTAATTGATAAGATAGCATTAAACAGAGATGATGCTCATGTAAATTCTGAGAGTTATTAATGTAACACCTGTTTCCATATTCCTCTACAAACTTTTAGCAGAAGCTATTTGTAGATTGTCTTTCTGTCCATGTTTGAAGACTTAAAGGGGATCAAAAGCAAGAGAAGAGGATTGTTGTCCTATTTTTATTGCTCATTGTTGTTCGTTCTGTCCTCATAGTTATGATTTCAGTGTACTTTTGCTTTATCTTTTTTTCAATGATTATCGATTCGCCAGCCAGTCCGTGAATATGCCTCATTCGAATCATCCATTCCCTACCAAGCGATCTCTTGATGCTAGAGATTATAGACTGACTGGTTAGGACCACCGTTTTGACTGCAGAGTAGCAAGCTGTAGCAAATCGTATTAGATTATTTTGCCTTCTTTAACAAGGTCATAGCATACCATAGCATTAAAACTCTCTTTTCAGGTTCAGTAATTAGCACAACGAGAATTAAATGCTTTCACAAATGAATGAGCTTGGTTGTTTATGTGAACCAGACATCAAAAGCAACTCGATTTACTTGGATTTTTTACACATACACATCCACGTGATACTAAAGAAGCACATATTACAGCCAACAAATTGCATCATCTTTTTCAACATGGATGACTGTTTTGAACATAAATAACAAATGCTGTTACAATCACTGAACAAACAAACCACTCTCAACACTGTTTATAATTTAAATGAAAAAAAGTCTCCAAGTCTTGAACAGTACCTTCTCATTGTATCCTTCTGAATTCTGAATCACCTCCGGAGCTGTCCAGAATGGTGTTCCTACAAAATTCTGTAGTTGTTAACCGAATTAGCACATTGCTGAACAAATTTTTCATTCATAATCGAATGCCAGCACAAAGCAAAAATAGTTAAATGATAAATATCAGAAGATGATGAGTTCCAGTCATCCAAAGAATCCTACGAACTTAAATTGCAAAGGAGAAAAAAGAAATGGTTAAATGAATATATCAGAAAAGGAAGATAAATTCCAGTCATCCAACAAATGCTACCAAATCCAACAAATGCTACCAACTTGAATTAGAAAACTTCGGAAAATAAAAGGACAGTCAACAGGTCTGTGGCCCAAAATGGCCATTGCAGATGAGCCAACTAGGAATGATAACCACAAGGGAAACCACACCACTCGTTCCTAGAGGATTTAATGGTGATGTCTCCATCTTCTAAATAGTTTCTCTCTTGGTCCAAGATAAAAGGCCACTACAGAAAGCAATAAAAATGAAAGTTTATTTTTCAATCAGATAAGGGGTTCATTTGTTTATTTATTTTAATTTTCTATGAGTTGAACATAGATTTAAATTGTTTTAATTTAACAAATGAATTGTGATCTATTATCATTTTCTATGAACTCCAACAACAGTTTCTGCTGATCCACTATTCTGCAATAGCAATTATTTGCTCTTCCTTCACAATAGTTTAACAGACAAAAAACATACATGTGCATATTACGTGTTTAGCGAGGAATAGATCATGAAACAGGAAACCTAACAATAAATGATAAACAGAAAATCCACAAGGCACATTCCAATAAGCGACACTCTATACTAGTTGAAGAACAAAGCTTAGATGAATACGATGCAGTACCTTTCTCCTAGATATTGTTCTTGTTAACTGTGCAGAAACCCCCAAATCTGCATGTCATATACCTCTATTGTTAACTCTGATATCTAACTGGAACTTGAACAGAAATGAATGGTGAACAATACTGGTCAGAATCAATGCAATTACCAAATCAGCTGAAAAAGAGAGTATTTAGTCATTTAATTCACAAAAGAACTTGATGAAGTTGTGCCAAAAGTACTCTCCGTTGGAAAATTGTTAGTACTTTGTTTTTAACTCAGAACACAGAAGTAACAAAAATAGCTAATGAATCTAAAATAGCACAGATTATCTACAATCGTTACCTTATGGAAATGTCTGATCAAACAACTTGCCAATACACTTGAATCAAATTCAAGCCAGCAAACATACTTCTGCATACAAACAGCTATGGGCTAATCTAATTAAATTCTAATGAGCAATAATTATAGCTCTGTTTAAAATACAAGCTAAGAGATGATTGCAACTATGTAAAAGAATCTTCTAAAGATAATTTGCTACATGATCTATTGCTGATCATTCTAGCACCAAAAATAATACAAAAGTCAGCACCATCTTGAATGAGAATGGCAAAACTCTCTTCATAGGTTTCCTCTCTTTTGACATTAAGATAAAATACAGGTATTCTATTTATAATATAGGCTACTTCAGAAATAAGATTTCACAAAATCATTACGAAATAGCCTGTTCCAGGGTTAATAAGGCTTACTACTGCATTATGCAGAAAGTTTGTGGGTGGCATATGGCACGCATTGGTAAAATTGGAAAATTTGCTGCCCCATCATCATGTAACGAATATTACGCATCAGAGGAAACATACCAAAAAATGATGCTGCTAACAGTCCAAATGAAATTTCTTTATGAAGGTATAAATAAGATGGCCTGTCAACAAGACAGCCAAGATAAATCATGATAGCACCAGGATGGTACACCAACGTGTAAACCCTAACCTTTACATTGCTAACAAGACAACTCCTTTCATTCCATGCTATAAATAGGGTAGCTACTTTTATGCTGGAAGTTAATGCATTTGCAGCTTCGCAATTTTCCCAGAATTGGGTCCAGCTACGCTGCACCTGGCAGTAGTCAAATCAAACAGAGGCAGAGTTACGGATCAGCTAGCAGTGACTTGCGTAGCACAATGGATGTTACAACAAAAAAGCAAAGAAGAAAGGTTCGTTCATCCTTATTACCTGCCACACAGAGATTAAGCTGGAAACTTCCAGCAAAGACCTAATGAAAGAAAACAAACTAACAACGAATACTTTTACTCTACCAATAATCTAGACATGAGCATTTCCCTTCCTTAAAATGATGAAATCTGCTCCCATCCCTTACAATTATCTCCCTTTCAAACACTCTTGATATCATCTTGGTCACCTCATGACAATCCCAACAAACCCTCAGGTTCTTCACTATCCGAATGCAACTTCCAGGCCCTGTAACCAGAAGACCAAATGCAATAGCTAACCTCTCACTGTGCACCTTAATTGCATTCTCCTTTTCTTCCTCTCCAATATCATGTAAGACAGGTGAAACGTTGGGAACATAGCCAGCTGCTGCTAACCGAGTTTCAATTATTTCAAGCATCTTTTGTATCTCTAGAGACTGCTCATGCTCTCTATGCCCTGCAACAAATCGATGTACTTTTCCTCGGGCTTCTATCAAGCTCCAACCTGCAACTTTACTAGTGTTTCTCTCAGCCATCAATCTTCGAACTCTAACTACATCTTCCCATTTCCTGGAATTGGCATAAATACTAGCTAATTGCACATAATGTCCATCATAGGTTGGGTCCAGTTCTATTAGTCTATTCCCAATTTTTTCACCCAGTTCTGCTAATCCATGAATCCTACAAGCACACAGAACCATTGCCCACAACACCGGGTCTGGTGAGATAGCCATGCTCTCAATCACTTTGATAGCCTCAAATACTAAACCAGCTCGTCCTAAGAGATCAACCATGCAGCCATAATGCTCCATCTCCGGCTCAATGCCATAGCTATCTGTCATCATCTGAAAATAATGTCTGCCCTCCTTAACCAAACCTGCTCGACTACAAGCATTCAGAACCCCCACAAAGGTTACATTCATGGGATGAAGTCCTTCATTTAAGAACCTCTCAAAGAGTGTGAGAGCATCCTTTCCAAGTCCATGCGAGGCCAATCCACAAATCATAACATTCCATGTAGAAACATCTCTTCGAGGCATGTTTTCAAACAAAAGCCTAGACTGTTCAATGCATCCACATTTTGCATACATGTCCAGAAGCGCAGTACCGATGCTGATAGTCATTGGGAGACTCAAAGAATCTATAATCGAATGAATCGACTGACCATGTTCAAGCAAACTTAATTGTGCTGATGCTGAGAGCATTGTCACCAACGTGGCCTCATCTGGTACTAACCCACTCTCTCTCATCCTCTTAAAACACTCTAAGGCTTCTCCAAGCTTCCCATTATGAACATAGGCCATAAGCATCGTATTCCACGAAATGACATCTCTTTCAGGCATTTCATCAAACAATTTCTGTACAACACTAACCTGCCCGTCTCTTGCAAAACCAGCCAACATTGCATTCCAAGTAACAACGTCACAATGATGCGGACTTTCATCAAACACTTGTTTTGAACTCTCAGTTCTACAACAAGAAGCATATAAATGGATCAATGCATTTCTCACATAAACATCCTCACCAAAACCAAGTTTAAGCACATGCCCATGAACTTGAACCCCTTCATCCAAACCCAAACCCTTACTACAAGCTTGCAAGAGAAAAGTAAAACTATAGTTATTGGGTCTTACACAGTTTCTTAAGACACTAGAGTAAAGAACAAGTGATTGTAGAGGCAAGTCGCTCTTGGCAAAGCACCGAATCATGTTATTGGAGGCAAAAACGTTTGGGTTTTTGATTGTACGGTAAATTGAGAGGGAGTAATCAAAGGGACTGGAAGGGAATGTAGCAAGGAAAGAAAGGAGATGACCCATAAGGGATGCTTTGCCTGCGAGACCGGAGACAATGATGCGAGCATGGGCTTGCTTTGTTTGGGATAAGGATATTAGGTTTCGAGACAAAATCATTTGTCGAGTTTTTGCAGAGGACTACCTTCTGGTAATGTTTAACTATATTTTTAAAAAGTAGGTAAGGATGGCGGGATTGGAATGTAATACATTTAGTTTTTCATTTTTTTGTCAAAAAAAATTCAATTTAACCCAAAACAAATTGAGAAAAAAAAATACTTTTACTTTTCATTTTGGCTCAAATTTGTTTTCTCTCTGGATTAATTCAATCTCTAAAGGGTGGAAAGTTTCCTCATTTGAAAAAAAGAGTTTAGTTTTTTTATACTTGGATTCCTAAAACTGAAATTCTTATCCACTTTAATTTTTTAAAAAATTATATTTTAACTTAGTTTTTTTTTAATTGATGTTTCAGAAAAGATAAAAAAAATTAGTTGAAGAAATAAAAATATATATATAAAATATATTTTTAAGATAGTTTTGAAATGAATTTATGTTATTTTAAAATAAAAAATACAAGAGACATGTCTTTATTATTTTTATTTCTTATGTTTCAAGACAATAAAATAATAAAAGGAAGGGACAAATTCAAATTCCTATTCCAATTCTATTCATTTTAGAAATAAAAGTTTTTGATAGACTAAGCTTCTATTTTGTAATATGCTTCAACTCTCTTTTCAAACGGTTTTTCAAACAAAAAATGATTTAAGGGTAAAATAATTAAAATTTTTAATTTAGTTCATTTCCATAATTATTTCAAATAGTATAATTAAATTTAATTTTATAATGTAATATTTTATTTTAAATATAAAAATTATAATAGATTATCAATTGAATTCAAGTCTCACATGTAATTTGATTCTAAACAAGATGTATAAAAAACCAAACAAAAATCATGTTTGAATCATTTGAATTCAAATTCATATTACAATTCTATTTCATTTTAGAAATAAAAAAGGATGGAGGCCTACATTTGAAAACGTGTTTCAACTCTATTTTTAAAATATTTTTTACTCGAAAAAAACTAAATTAATGTTTTTCATGTGATTTTTTATGATTTTAATATATTGTGCTATTATAAAAATAAATATATAATTTAAAAAATATTATTTTAATATATTTTTAATTAAAAATATTTTTGCAAAACTATTTTGCAATGCATTATTGGGGGGTGTTTGGTTTGAAGATGGCTTTGTTTTTTTTTTTGTGAGACCTATAAAAAAAACATGTATTGTTAGCTTTTAAAGATATAGTTTATACTTTAAATTAAAAGATTAAACCTTGGAAAAAAACTACCACACCTCCATGTGAAACACACAACATAATCATTTAACATACCGCTAACAATCACATTTCTATTCTCCCAATTTCCATCACTCTTTATCTATAAATTGGGATATAATAAATTTGGCAGAGAGTAATTGACGCTTAACATAAATCCAAGGAAACAAATACTCTTCACACGTTTCAGAATGAAGTTTGCTCCCCAAATACCTGCATGAATTTCCATTAGACTTGAATTACTTTAGATTAATGTTGAACATAATTAATACAAAGAAACAAATACTCCACAGTTCATGTTTCGCTTTCTGGTTTCAGAAAGAAGTGATAATAAAATTAACCTAATGTCATATTCTAGAGAAGAACACCATCAGTCAGCTATGCCATTTTCCATCTTTCTTTCCTGATGAATTAATGATTTCATTTCATTAGTCAAAAATCAACTACAACAGGAATATCCTGCTACAAAGTATGGAAAAATACCCAACAGCACAAAAACAAATGAATACAAACCAGCTATACAAAACAAAACAATGCAGAAGAGATAACAAGCAAACTTCTAGTTTGTGCAAAAAACTGACAATAATATGCCACCAGTAAAATCATGGTATCATGAAATCTGAATGTACACCGAGCACCATCTTGCTTATCAGAACATTTTCCCTCTTATATAAGCTGCTGCCTGTGCCCCACTTGTACTGCTTGATGCTTTCTTAACGCAAGCTTGTCTCGGTATGACTCAATGATCGCAATCAACAGCTGGTCGTCCCCAACAACCCGCCTCAGACTCTTGACCAGCTGCAGTCGGGTAATCTTACATTTGCGCAAGTCATCAAAGATTTTTTCCATCAAAGCCTTCTTGGTAGGACCCAAGAACTTTACCAGTACAGGAAATAGAGCAGCAACGCTAATAGGACCGTGTTTTTTCAGTTCACTGATCTGATTTCTTAGCAAAACATGGAAAGAAGGGACCTTAAAACTCACTATGTGAATAGGGAAAATGTGAGAATTCATGAAAGCACTCCACACAACCAATCTTCTTGGTGCTTCAAGATTGTCAACACCGGTGTCAAACTCCTCCGAACTTGGATACATTTGCTTGGAACCCGCAGGAATCACTTCCATCTTCCCCATCAAAACGTTACATAACAACATATGCCTTGTCCCATTTTCATCAGCACTTGAAGATGCCAGACTGCAGTAATACATAATTGAGCAACTTTTAAAGATTAGCAAATAAAAACTATTCATAGAAATGCGAGGAGAAGAAGGATGCTGCATTCACTAACACGGAACAATCCACATTCGCTCCAAACACTACCACCAAAATTTCATCAGCATCAAATTTTACTTTATACACTAAACTGTTTAACACCGAATGCCAACTTCCAAGCTCGGAGTTCAAGTCCTTTTCAACTTTTTCTCCCTTTAGGACAAGATCATCAATTACTTTCTAAATGAATTTAATAAATGATTTCCAACGTGAAACACGCGCGCGCGATGCATTATCACTAAACTAACACTACCCAATATCAAAAACACTAAAACATGTATGGGTTCTGTCCTAAATTAGCATTAATTTTCCTATAGTGAAAAATAAGTGGTAGTAAATTCAAACTAATTTATAAAGAAAAGAAACATACCCATCAAGGAGAAAATTGGTAGGAGACAAATAAACACCAACACCATGTGATTGACCATTACACCGACTAAACCCATGAGAAATTATTTGAGTAATTTCCTCCTTTGAACCACCGTACCAACCATACATTATATTTGCAACCCCTTCTCCTTCTCCTTCTCCTTGCCATTTCCCTTCACTCTTCTTTAAAACGGCCCCTTCATAAACCCTAAACGCAGCGAACCGAGCCTGCACCGCCAGAGTAGAACCCGAAATCTTGTGTAAGGCAACAACATCTGTGTCCCTGGCATATTGTTTCATGCCCGCAAGAAACCTCCTCTTCACTGATTCATATTGGCTGGATTCTTCTCCAATCTTGATCATTCCATTTCGAGTAAAATTCTTGAATTGATCAGCGGCAGAATCAGGTCGTGGATCAGACGACTCGTCGGTTTCTGAACTAGCATCCTCCACGATATACTCTTGATGATCTACTGACATTGACAATTGATCTTGTTCCTCCTCCTCCTCTATCATTTTCTTCTCTTTGTCAACAAGAATTGACAGAACCGAACCGAGATTCTTATGTAAAGGAAGAAAAGCTCTCTTTAAAGATTTGATGAGAACTGAGAGAGAGAGAGAGAGAGAGGGTATTTATTGCGGCAACAAGACCGTTACTAACTCGGGTTGGCAATGGCAAGAGGCGGTCATCTTCTCCTCGTGGGATTTGGATTCTGAACTTGCTCAATTACTGAAATGGGGCTATTAAAGTCAATGTTTTGGGGTCAAAGCAGCTTAAAAGGACATCGTTTTGTCAAAAAATTAAAGGATATTACAGTCATTTTAGAAGAATAACAGTTATTGACGAGAGCACGTATGTCTGCGTCTGCGTGTTGGCTAAGGCTTACTTCCAGTTCAAGTAATGGGTGAAATCTATTCTAGTCCCTTAGTATTTAGAGGTGTTACATTTTGGTTATTAAAGTAAATTTTCTATTTTAATCCTTTATTTTCATAACATGTTCTTATGGCTCAAACAGTTAAATAGCTACATAAGCTAATGTCAATCCCACCTTTTGATTTATTTCTCTTTTTGATTTTTTTATGAATTTCTTAGAGTATTATTACATAAATAGAGCTTTGGAAGAAAAAAAACACGAAAAAATGATAGAAAAGACATTAAAAATGGTCCTTTCATTTTATCACTATTGGAAAAAACCTCCTTTTTCGACCATTTTCAATTTTAAACCATAAAAAACTAATATATCTTAACTAACATCAATAGACA
>Ga0307515_10008638_pt1 | contig 19823 bp, 29 predicted proteins | sample 17_EM_MG_FD_194513 | JGI IMG/M metagenome (GOLD analysis project Ga0307515, IMG submission 194513) | Populus trichocarpa ectomycorrhiza microbial communities from riparian zone in the Pacific Northwest, United States - 17_EM | ecosystem: Host-associated > Plants > Roots > Unclassified | place... | reverse complement strand
AATAACTACTTTAATACGATTAATCATATAATAGCTTTAACTTAGAATTCATATAGAGTTTATAGGATTTTATATAAAAATATAAAAATACTTATTTAATAATATACTAAGAGAGTTAGTAACTTAATTAGGAAGGTGCAAGAACTTATGACAGCGACCTCCGTACCATTACGGTAATTACCTAGGTAGCTTGGTTGGGGCCAAGACCCCTCATGCGTCATCGCTTCCGACCGCGAAACCTGGAAATTGAAAAATAGCAATATCGCGATAAATCTCAATTTCTCTGCAGCAACATCATCGTTCTGCATAACCTTTCGCGAGTCACCCATCACATTTTCTTCGCCGGCACTTCTCCCTGGTCTAGGGGGTCGAACAAAATGGTCTACATACGGCAGGATAAGCTACCCAAGCTTAAAGAGTACAAGTACTCCGGCGTTGACCACAGTCTTGTGTCGCGGTATATCCTGAAGCCGTTTTACACAAATTTTGTCATCCATTGCTTTCCGATGAGCATGGCGTGAGTAAATTTTATTACTGGATTGATGTGGCCTCATTCTTTATGGAATGTTTTGAGATGTGTATACTGACATTTTACAGACCTAACGCAGTAAGCCTCCTCCCCACCATTCTCGACGCGTCGCAAGGATGCGAAGGAATATAGGGGGGAAAATCCTGGGAATTGAAGTAGAGAGCTTGCTGAGAATGTTTACTGTTTATAGATTACACTCTCCGGCTTCGCATTTGTAGTCGCGAATTTCATCACGCTCTTGTGGTATACACCTACACTTGACCAGGACTGTCCTCCTTGGGTATATGCAAGCTGGGCAATAGGGTTGTTCTTATATCAAACTTTTGACGCTGTGGACGGCACGCAAGCAAGGAGAACACGTCAAAGTGGACCCCTGGGAGAGTTGTTCGATCATGGTGCGCTAGATTCATCCGGTCTTGCAAGGATTACGGAAGTCTAACAGAGAACAGGCGTTGATGCTATTAACACTACACTTGAGGTGCTACTATTTTCTGCGGCAATGAACCTAGGACAAGGCTGGAAGACGGTGCTAACACTTTTTGCTTGTACGTGTGACTGCTCTTTAATCATCTTTATTTTTCTTGCTTGTGTTAGGCTAATATATCGTAGCACTCCTTACATTCTACGTCCAAACTTGGGACGAGTACCACACTCACACGCTGACCCTTGGTATCATTTCCGGTCCCGTTGAAGGCATTCTCACACTCTGCATCGTTTATGCTTTGACGGCTTACCTTGGGGGAGGGAGCTTCTGGCAACAATCCATGCTGCAAACCATTGGGATCGAAAACTATAGCTTCATTCCTGACTATGTCTATAGTCTAGCTTGGAATGAATGGTACATGGTTTATGGAGGAATTGTGCTAGTCTTCAATACCGTTTCAAGGTTTGTATTTTTATTCTGCGGCCTGTATTGTCTGCAGCGAGGTTTCTAATCTTTTCTTAGTGCTCTGAATGTCATGAAAGCTCGTCGTTCCCGTGGTCAACGCACTCGCGTCGCTCTGCTTGGCCTTCTACCTTTCGTCGTTACCTGGACCTTGATCCCTATCTACCTAGCTCTTCAGCCGAACATTTTGCATAATCACCTAGTCCCCTTCACCTTCTACGTCGGTATCATAAACGCCTATTCAGTCGGTCGCATTATTATTTCACATCTTACAAAATCCCGTTTCCCACGCGGCAATGTTCTCGTATTCCCTCTAGCCTACGGAGTCATTGATTCTCTTGGACCTTGGTTGCAGCAACATGTTGGTAAAGCTTTCGGCAGCGAATATGGCAACCTTTTTGGATGGCCTAGCGCGTTGGGTGGTGATGTCTACCAAGTTGCATTTGTGTTTATGTGTCTAGGGCTAGCCATTGGCGTCCATGGCAGTTTTATTATAGATGTCATCTTTGCCATTTGCGATTACTTGGACATCTGGTGTTTGACAATCAAGCATCCGTATATGGAAGGACAGGAAGACAAGAAAGCGCAGTGAATTATGGCGGAAAGCCTTTGCTTTTGAAAAGAGGAAGTTGTTTCTTTGACTTGGGATTATTGGTTCAATTATTTTGGCATAAGATTTAAGCGGGAGTTGGGTATCATTTTGGATGTTTTGATAAGTGGCATTTCATTGATGCAGTCAGAACCACGGCGTAATTATGAGGGTTGGAGAAGCTTGCACAGTAAATCAATATAGGGATTGTCGGAAAGAGTAATGAAAAACACGTTAATTGTTTCATTAGACAATGGGCATCACTGACAGGCGAACGCCGTATCGTCTTACGAAGCCTCTCCCTCAACTTCTTGTGACCTCACCAACTTAAGTGCCACTTCTTCAAATTCTATCCTGAACTGCAACTTCTCCTTCCACTCCTCTGGCAGAGCCTCCACCCCATCCCTTACCCCTAACAGCCCGCCTGCAATAGCAGCATTGGTATCCGTGTCACTTCCAACCCTCACAACATCCACTAGCACATCTACTAACGACCTTGAATCAAGCATCGCAGCCACCGCTAGCATGAGACTCTCCAACACATACCCCGCAGCCCTCCCAGGTAACTCAGCGCCAGGGCCCTTCCCCGCAATTTCTTGAAGCCGTAATTCCTTCCCATGGCTAATGGCCTCCTCAACAGGCTTACAACTCATCTCCCTCACTAACCCCAACCCCGCTTCCACCGCCTCCTCCGGCGTCTGCCCACAAAGCAGTGCAAACACCATCTCATTATACGCCACGCAGCTAAGAGTGCATCTGCGATCATCATGCGTGACCGCCGAAATCTCCATCGACTCCTTAACCCGCTTCTCCCTATCCGCCTGGAACAGCCCCGTCGCAATACACCGCATCAAGCTGCCATTCCCTGCCTGCCCCGGCCCGGCACCCCCGCGCCGCGGGTCCCGCGACATCCTGTACCGATTCAGCCCGATCGCAGTCGCGTTGCCGATGTCCACCGGCGGCGTCCCCAGCGTGCGGCCCGGCCACGCGCCCTGATGCCACTGGAGCATGTAGTCCGCTGCTGCGCGCACGACGTCGAAGTCGCTGGCGGGGCTAGAGGCGGGGCTGCCGTCGCGGTAGGCGAGCAGCACGGCGCGCGTCAGGTCTGTGTCGTCGGTTGCGTGGCCGGCGGGCCAGTTGAAGGGGCCGCCGCCGATGATGGTGCGCAGGCCGGTTGGGTAGCGGCTGCGGATCGTGGCCCAGGGGGTGAATTCGAGGGTGGCGCCGAGGGAGTCGCCGGCGTGGAGGCCGAGGAGGGCGCCGGTTGTGCGGGAGAGGCGGGTAGGTGTTGAGATGGGGGTGGGAGCGGCTGGGGTTGTTTGGGGGGCGGTGGACATTTTGGGGGAAGGTGTGAGGGCCGGAGGTGGAGGTGGAGGTTGAGGTGGTACTTTGCTTGAAACAGGAAGACTGTTTGATAGATTGAGAGATGCTTCGTCAACTTCGTAGAAAGAGGGAGAAACGCTTTAAGGTGTAGATGAAAGTACAAAGAATATTATGCAGCTCACTTTAGAGTAGAAAGAGTTTTCACTATATGCTACTAAATCCAAAATTGGAGTACAGAGATAGCTATCCCTTCGCACGATGATTTGTGTCCATCTATTATCATAAGAACTGGCCAATTAAATCAACCAAGTCAAATCGGTCGTGTTCCCGCACGGACCAACCTAGAGATTGACGTCAGCGTTCGAAGGGATAGCCAGTGAACAGTTGATGAGAGCTAAAAGTCCAGCTGAACCACTTAAACCAGTGAACTGAGGGAGCAACGATAATTTATACCTGAAGGTCAGTTTACACTGCTTTGTTTAATAGCTTTAAAAGAGGTGGCACAGCCTCCAATAGAGAGTTGACTATGGGGTTGCTTCCAATTAGTGATGACAACTACGCGTGTAATGATAGGAATAACGTATTAACGGGTCTTATCGATTGTCCGGTTCGTTGAGCGAAACGCGCGAGCCAAATCGAACGTCAAACAGTTTATCATTGCTTCTTCGCGAACACGTGATGCTTCTAAATAGCCTGCAAACTCTGCGCTGTGTGATTTGCCAGCCTCCCATGCCTCAGAAGCCTTACTTCAACCTTCTCTTCAACTTACTTCTCCTCAACAACCACCCTAGAAACTACAGAGTTATTAACTTTACGCATTGTGTCAGGCTCTACCTTACCGAGGCCCGGCGCATGCATGCATCAGCAGTTCCTCTATATTCAGATTTCTTCCACAGCCTCGCTGAGGTTGCATTTGTTCCATATCCACGTCACCAACTTTAAACGCGTAACTCACTATTATTGATGTCTAGGAAAGCCCATAAGACCCAAAACGTGTCTACACCTCCTACAGTCTTCTTCAATTCTTCCAGCACACTTTCCTTCTTCCTAACTCCCACCCTTGACCCCTCAGTTTCCAACCCCACCCAGGATCCTACAAGGCTTACTCAGCCTTCCTGAGTCTTCCGATTGCCTGCGGTACTGATCAGTATATATTTAACAGATAGCCGGCTTTACTCTTCGTCTAACATGGATCGAGAAGAACTTCGTCAGAAACGCTTACTAGCACTGGGTTCTCAGCCATATGCAGGTGCCGCGGGATTTCCCGGCGGTAAGCCGAGTACTGCATCATCTCATGCATACTCTCCTTACACGGCTCCATCCTCTCGCGAAGTCATAGATTTGACAGGTTCATCTCCGGATTATTCAGGCGGCGATGATGATGAAGCAAGTTTGCGGCTCGCAATGGAGTTGGATGCTCAATTTAAAGCTGAAGCTGGGATCGCTGATCCTGGGCCGCTGCCTTATAGTCCGCCACGCCGAGCCTATTCTCAGCCTGGGCCCGCTTCGTTAGTATCTCCTATTGATGATGACGAGCGGTTCGCCCTTCAACTTCAGGCAGAGTTCAATAGAGAGAATGAAGAAGTATTGCTATTTGAAGAGCCTCGACTTTTATATGCCGAACCACCCAATTTTACATCATCGGAAGCAGAAGCATCAATGGATTCGGTCTCTTTCCAGGATTTTACGCGGGAGGTCAAAGGAAGGAGTTGTGCCCACTGCAGAAACAAGTTTCTCCAGGCCGAGACAGACCTTGGAAACTATTTCAAGCAATGGACGAATGGGCAATGTAAGATAGCCTTCCAGTGATAGAATTTTATATTGGTCTTTCTACTAACTAATAAGCAGCGAGGACATCCTCCTCTCTACAGTGCGCGCGATGTTCCACCTTGACCTGTCTTGGCTGTGGTTCTCAGTCTTCCAGCAAGAATCCTGTCAGCCAGGCAACGGTCAAGGGAATCAATGTGGCCTGGTGCTGTGATCGTGGGAGGTTATTCATAATTTGGGTACTTCTTTGTGGTCTTGACCAGCAGTATTCGTACGATAAACAGCGTAGTGCAACCGCTACTAACAAAAACTCCCAACGAAGTAGCCGCCAGTCTGGCGTTGGTTATGGGGGTGACCGTGATCAAGGCTGTGATTATAACTATAACGATTCTTATGGGAATGATCCTTGGTCTCCAGGCACAGTGCCTCACGGTGGTGGAGGAGATCTAAAATCAAGATTCAGTCGGCGCAGTTCAGGCCGCACCACGACTGACAACAAATCAAAAGCCAAAGAGGCTCAGGCCCGCACAGATAGCCTGACGGAGTTGGTAATGGCTCTGCTCAGTGAGCTATTACCCTCAGTCGAACGCCTATCACATTTTGATGCGAATCCACCTCCGGCCCTGGTAACAATGCTCTCACAGAGCAATATATTGAATAAGGCAGCCGAGTTGCTCCGAAATGATTCTCTTGAAGATGCTACTCAGAGGAGCGGCCTTTACCAGAGTATGCTCGATTTTGTACGAGCGCTCGGCAGCCATTTCTCAACGGCCAACGAGACAGTCTTCAGCGAGCGGAACGTGAACAATGACAACATTGATCTCCTCACATTTTCCTTCCACAAAGAAAACAAGAAGACGAAAGGCAAGAATAAAGATGAGAAAACCTCGTCTATTGCTGACTGCCTTCGGAACCTCAACATTCAGAGCAATATGGTGTTGCAAAGCGCAAAAGCGAACCAGAGAGACTTCAACACCGACGACTCTCAAAAGATGCTTTGGCTGTGTCGCCAAATATCTGATCTGGCAGAGTTCCTACTAGCCAACGCCAGCACGGCCGAGAAAACTGGAACAAAAGCAACAGCCGTGCTGGAAACGGAGAGTTGCTTAGTAGATGTCCCAGACCATCAGATTCTTAGTGGCCACCATTACGCACGAGAAGCGAACCAAATGACGAGTGTATCCCCGGGTCGAATGAAGAAGCTAATCATGGATGTCACTACTTTGAAGACAGGTCTTGCTCCCGGTATCTTTGTCCGCTACGGATCATCTAGGCTTGATGTCATGAAGATCCTTATTATTGGTCCTGAGGGTTCACCTTACGAGGACGGACTCTTTGAGTTCGACCTTCTCTGCCCAAATAACTATCCAATGGCTCCGCCTATGATGAATTTCCGCACCACTGGCTGGGGAACGGCAAGTTTCAACCCGAATCTATACCCGAATGGCAAAGGTAAGTTATGAAATGTACCCCATCTCCCTCTTTTCAACCCTACAGACACACTAACACCTCTCCGAGTCTGCCTCTCCCTCCTCGGCACCTGGTCCGGCGAGAAATGGAACCCAACCCAATCCACCCTCCTCCAAGTCTTCATCTCAATCCAAGCCATGATCTTCTGCGCGGAGCCCTGGTGCAACGAGCCCGGCCGCGAAAATGCGCGCGGCACTGGGCCATCACGCAACTACAACAAGACCATCCAAGCGCTAACGGTCCGACACGCAATGCTCGGCTGGCTCGACGCCAAGGTCGACCCCATCTGGACCGACGTCGTAACCACGCATTTCACCAAGAACGCCGACGCCATCAGCAAGCTCGTGAACGGCTGGGCCAGCACCGCGCCGCCGGCTCCCCCGCCCGCGCACCCGCAACGCGCCGCCTCAGTCCCCAACGCGTACGGCTTCTACGACCCGCAGGTGTTCCCGCCCGTTGCTGCTGGCCAGCCCGTCGGCGATCTGCGCACGCTGGCCACACAGCTCGATAAGGCGCTCGAGAAGTATCGGCAGAAGAGGCCGCAGGCGCTAGCGCCGTCGCTGTATCCGCAGGCTGCTGCGCAGTATCCGTCTGCGCCCATGCCCGTGCCGGCGCCGGCGCCGTATCCGCATGCATCGGGACTGTATCCGCAGCAGCCGCCGCCGCCGCCGTATTCTCAAGTGCCTGGGCAGTATCCGCCGCAGCCCAGCCAGCCGCCTCAGGGACCGGGGGGTGGGAGGGGAGCGGCGCCTCCCCCGAGTGCGTTTGCGAGGAAGTCGTTTGGGAGGTTTTCGAGTTTTATGTGAGAGGCGGCGGTGTAGGATGAAGATGAGGGAATGAGAGAGTGAAATGTATTGAGGGGATTGATTTGGCAGGGGTGCTCACTGCGGGATGGAGTGAGAGAGAGGCGGGTGTGAGGTGGAGCTTTTGTTTGAATCTGAGCTATTGCGTGATATCAAATTGAATTGAGTGGGCTTTGGCTGGTTTGTTGTTGTTGCCGGGCGAGATGCGGGCGGCTGGTGTCTTTGCGCAGCATTCTCTCTATCAAGGAACATCTCAAACTCTAATGGTGAGTGTCAAAGTGACCTGCTGTTATGATGTCTCCATGAATAGATCATACATATGCTCTCTTATTTTCTCATCATGTCTTATATGCTTAGAGTTTTAATAAAAGCGCGCTCAACTGCATCTACTCCATCTAGAATGGAGGTCTCTGGATCCGCCAGCTCCTCAAAGCGTTTACCGCAATCTGCAGTATTCCCTATATAAACGGCCATTGAAAATTCTCCAAACTAACCTGAGAACTCTCTAATTCTGAATCCATTATAGACCTGTGCCCATTCCCTCCAGAGCCAGAAGTAATATCAAACTTCTGTTCTTCCCCGAGAAATTGCTGATGGTGCTGTAAGACATAGGGCTGTGCAAGACGTATGAACGGCGGTGTGGACACAGATATGTCATAGGCTCGACTTCGCGATCCATACAAAACCACAATACAGTGAGCCTAGCTTGGGATCTGATAGGGTCCGTGATACGACCGACTCGGGTAGAACCTCTCGGTCAAGCATCGATGCACGCCAACGGGCTCGATTCCGGAATACCCTCTTGTTGTTCATTCCAATCCGCTCTCATCCCCGCCGGAGCTCCTGTCCAAGTTCCCGTAGTCATCGTCATCGCTACTATCCACCTCTTCACTCTCCTCTCCATCGTCCATCTGCTGATCTTCACCGTGCGCAGCATCACCATCCTTCCCATTCCCGCCCTCCACTAACCCCGCGCCTCCCCTCCTCCTCGCCTTCCTCCTTAGTTTTCTTCTCTCCCTCCTCTCCTCCTTCTCAACCCACCACCCCCTCTCCTCCCTCAGCTCGGCCAGCTGCTTGAACGTGACTTTCTGCACCCGCTGCAGAGACGCCACCTGGGCGCGCAGTTCCCGGAGCTGTGCCTCATGGTTTGATTCCGAGATACTACCATCCGTCTGAGCCTGCGCCAATGCGCCATTCTGTGGCGCGGGAGCAAGGGAAAGGTAGTCAGCGGACACAGATGCAGAAGCGCCGTTGGCGGGTTGCGAGGACCACGACGCTAGCTCAGCGAGGCCTTCGTCGAGGAGCGAGGAGGGGAAGGAAGGGTGGGTTAGTGCGACTTCGAATTCCGATGGATCTGCAGTCAAGGCGGAAGAGGCGGAGATGGAAGGGAGGCGGATTTGGCTCGTGAGCTGAACATTAAGGGTGTAGTTCCCTGGAGCAGTTCCGGTACTTTCGGCTGCTCCTATTGAAGTGGACGAAGCGTCGTGTTTCGGTTTTACGATGGTCGGGATCTTGAATTTCGGAGTGGATGCGCCTGGAAATCCCGTCGGTGGGAGAAAGATAAGGTTTGTGACTGGCCCGGGCAGATTAGCCAACGTGGAGGCATAGGCGCCTTTGGCGACATCCCAGGAAGCTACTTTTCCGCTTGAGTGGCCAGAGAGAAGGGTGGTGCCATCCCAACTTAGTGATAGGCTTGCTGCGCTGCCTAGGTTCTGTGAAGAAGCATTAAAACGGGTTCGGGATGGCGGCTGGATGGGTCGATGTGATAGAGAAGGATCATGGAGATTACTTGTGGCAGACTCTCGCTGTGCCGTATCAAAGAAATCGATGGTTTGAATACTGCCGTCTTCATAAGAAGCGTAGAATGCTCGGTCTGCAGGATCGAGGGCCAGAGCAAGTGGTGCTGCTTCCAGTAAGTATGTTCTTAGAGCTCTTCCATTACGATAATCCCATACTATGGCCGAGTTGTCTTGGGAGGCTGAAACAGCGATGCTTGCTGAGCTGACACTGTGACCAGTTGCCAGGGCAGTTATGGGACCCCGGTGCGTAGAAAGCGTATGTATTGGTGTGTGTGAGGCATCAGGAGAGAAAGATAAGAGGCTTGGGAGGGGCCAGACGTGGATGATGGAGTCTGTGGAACCAGAAAGGAAGAAATTGGAACTCGGATCAACCGCGAGAGCTGTGACCTGTTGGAGATGCGACGTAGGTGTAGATACAAGTCGCCCAGTACATATCTATACAACCTATTAAAAATAATGTACACAAATATGTAGTAGTAATAAACACAATTACCTCCCAGACCAATATCCTTCCGCTTTCCGTCCCCAAGAGCAATACCATATCTCCAGAAGCTAATGCAACGCTATGTATCCTCTCAGGAAAGGGTACAAGAGCTTCTTGATTGCCCTTTTCCCTGTTATAAACATTTATAACAGCCTTTTCTGCCTGAGCTGCGAAAAAATGTGATGCGCTCACCGCGAGGCAATTCGGCGAGGTCGCACTTTTCTTGAAAACGCTGCGCTGCGCTGCCAATGGCTGGAACTCGTGGAAGAAGATGCCCGCATCCTTGGTAACTCCAGTATTTGGTTTAGATGGCGCAGATATTGAGGCTATGAAGTGTTCTGTAAGCATGGCTGCGGGGAAGATTGCTGTTCTCTTGTAGCTCCAGATATTTTTTAGTGTTGAAGAATTTTGCCTATATTCTCCGCCTTCAGCCCTACGCGGTGGGTGGACTCGGCGGACAATAATCATCCGGAAGTCCGTGCCCAGACGGACGTGTAGATAATAAGTTCAACACCACAACCATTCATGCCCCGTAATGCTCACTCAATAAGCCCTCACCACGTTCTTCCCAGTCCTAAATCGAGCCTTCCACATCTCTACCCACTGCGCTCACGTATCATGGCTTCACAAGCTCCCGTTCCTACAAGACCTATCAAGGTTCTCATGCTACATGGCTTCACGCAATCCGGTACTCTCTTCCATGCCAAAACTCGCGCCCTAGAAAAGAACCTGCAAAAAGCCTTCCTAGCTGGTATAACGCTCCACTATCCTACTGCTCCAATCCGCCTTTCATTAGCCGATGTGCCTTTTGTCGCTTCCAATGAGGACCCAGCATCCTACGGCGTCGACAAGGACAAGGACAAGGAGCTAGACGTATGGGGATGGTGGCGGCGGAAAGGTGACGGCGAGCCGTATACATACGAAGGTATTGAAAGAGGAATGGATCATATTGCGGAAGTTCTAAAGACCGAAGGACCCTTTGACGGTGTAATTGGTTTCTCGCAAGGCGGTGCTTGCGCCGGCATGCTAGCTTCCTTGCTCGAGCCTGGGCGGCGAGAAGCCTTCGAATCCTTTTATCCAGATGGTGGGATGCGGTATCCGGAGTCCTTCGAAGATTCGACGGGCTATATAACCACCGCTATCCACCCACCTCTTAAGTTTGCTGTGAGCTATTCAGGCTTCGCGGCCCGCGGGGGTAAACTATATAGGGGTTTCTATGAGCCGAAGATCAAAACCCCAATACTGCATTTTCTGGGAACGCTGGATACGGTGGTTGAAGAGGAGCGGAGTCTAGCACTCGTGGAAGCATGTGAGCGAAGTGAGGGAAGGGTGGTGTATCATCCGGGCGGCCACTTCCTGCCTAGTAGCCAGAAGGCGTATGTTAGTGCGCTGATTGGTTTTATAAGAGAGGTAACCGCAGATGTTGATGGGACGAAAAAAGAAGAAAACGCAGATGAATCGCACCAAGTTCTACCGACAAGAATTCAGTAGAGCATAATCATGTCATGAAAGGAGTTCGGGTAGATTAAGAGGTAGATAAGACTGGCGTTCCGGCAGGTTTACGTTTATGGTTTAGACGTCTATATTACAGCGCTGTGGAGGGCGCAGAGCCAAAAAATATAGCTGGCTCGTCATGATCTAGACATAGTGCAAAGCACGACTCCATATTCCAATGTTCCTATGCTTAGTGCTTAATGCGCCTTACCAGTCTTGCCTTTCTCCACCTTCGTAGGCTGGATACGTGCCATCATCTCCTCCTTAGTGATGAGATGATCGATTCGCTCCAGTAGGCCAAGTAAGCTCTTCATGCTCCCACTCCACTCATTCAATACGTCATCAGCGTCTCTCGGTTTCGCGAAATTGACAATCCTTGCGGGTCTGTCAATCTTCGCGTAGATAGTCTTCGCTGTAACTAGTTCGCTGATGTACTTTTCCGTCTCGTCTTCGGTAAGATCCAAAAGCTGCGTCAAACGTGGTATCTGAATTCTAGTGTAGTACTTGGCTACAACACGCACGTTATGCTCGATGACACGCTTACGCAGATCCTCCCACCGCTGGAATGCCTTTGGATCACCAGATTGTCCCTTTTCTGAATCAAACACATCTGTGCTGCAGAGGTGAGGCCCGAATTGCTTGGCAACCATCGGCCATCTCATTAGCTCAGGGACAGTGAAGAGTTTCACCAGCTGGGCATCCTGAGGTATCTGAGAATTCCTTGTATCCCGGTATACGCGGTGGAGTAGATCGGATTGCTCATTGTCATAGGGTGCGAGGATAACGAAGTAAATAACACGCTGGAGCGCCTGGATTTGGGTTAGCTGATGTAAAAACTTCCCTTTAAATAACTTACAGCTCTCAACTGCTCCGGATTCTCTTCCACGGCCTCAGTATCCAGAACTTGTCGATAATGCTTGCAGACCTCCAAATACTTGTTCTCGTGCTTCGCCAGCGTAATCTGTTGTTCGTAATACTGCAGCTTCAAGTCTGTGACATCATCTTCCGGTTCCGGAGGCGGCTCATCCACACTCCTCTTCTTCTCTTTCTCTTCGCGCTCCTTCTTTTCCTTCTCTAGCTGCTCCGGACTCTTTTTCGGTTTCCTTGTGAAATATCGCGTGCTGATCTTCCTGCTTAGGATACCGGCCTGCGTCCAGTCGCCCTTCTCTATACAGAGCGCCACTTGCTGAAGGATAAACTCGGTCTTTTCTCTACGTGACATCGAACCAAATGTTTCCACCTGAAGCTCGCACAAAATATCCGTAGCTGCATTGATGTCGCCTTGTTCCTTCTTGATGTCGGAGAGAATACGGGTAATTCGAGCCCTCTCGACTTCCACAAAAATCTATAGCTGCCCATTAGCGACATGGACTAGGTTATGAGGCTATAGTTGTGTATACCTTGCCCTCGGTGACCGTCCTTAGCGTTTCAATGACGAACATCTTGGTGTCCAAGCTCGGCGCATCATCCAAGAACCCCATAACCACCTGCACCATCTTTGTTATTGCTTGCTTGAGCTGTCCATGCTTCTTCGACAACAGCAGAACTTGTTCATTCAACAAACTCCAATCTCCGGATTCCTTCGATATTGTGACTATTGCGACGAGGATCCGAGATGTAGATGCTAGATCGGATGCCTACGAGACTTTAGCAAATGACTAAAAGCGCTTGGATGGTAGTGGTTGCGTACTTGCCGGGTTTGCTTCTCTAGTAAGAGGAGCTTCTCGATAGCAGCTTGGACATCGCTCTGGTGCCATCGTTGTTAGCCCGGAGAACCATTCAAAAGCTTTAGATACATACTTTAGCAAGTTGTTGAGCTTCTGGCAGTTGTTTATCAACCTCCTTCGTAAAGTCCTTGTCCGCTTTAAGCACCTGTCCACTGAACATCGCGGCGACGGCACGGGGGTGAGATCAGTAGAGTCTAGGATGTCTGTATCTACGAGCTTGGGTATGATAGGATTGTGTGAATCAGATGAGGATAAAGCCGGAGGTTGTAAATGGTGTAGATGAGGCTCTGGCGATCAACTGCCACTTGCATTTCGGAGGTTCGCTGCTTGACCCGCTGGTTCAATCACGTGATATTACGACACGTGATATTATGATCTCGCCAAGCACAGCAGTCATTTTGTCAAAGGCATCAACGCCAAAATTTTACCCACCTACAAATATATCCACAACACCATCAAACAATGTGCATAAAGCAAGTAAATACTTTAAGAATATAATACAGTATTTTTATACATTAATAATTATAAGTTTTAGTGTAATATTTAATTAAGGGGCAAATTCTAATACGTTCATGCCTCAGATATGTAGATAATCAATCAGCTTGGTACCACAAATAGCTCTTACCCTAACCCAACCGCCTCGCTCAATATTGTAGAGTAGCATTATAACGTCCACGCAGCTAGATCCGACGGCGATGGGAGGACGAGAGTGGAAAGAGTTTGCTCAACACATCTCCGGTCTTAAAAAGACTTGAAGACTAGGCAATTGCTCAAATTTAACAGCACTGAGGACGGGGTGACCGGTTTTCATTAATCCGCCGCGCCAGAGCCTAGCCCTCAGTTCCTAGCATAACACAGATAGCAATACAAGCGCATTAATGAAGAAGCATCCGGGTTACCATTCCCCGTCCTATCCATGCATCCTGACAGCAAAGCATTTAGAAGACCCTAATTCCACTTCAAAAATTCTCCGGAAACGCTTTTAGTTCTTCACAGTACGGGCAGTTCCCCTTCTGCAACCGCCCAGAGCCAAATTAGCAAAGTATGAGAAGCAAGGTAGATCATGGTAGGTGGAAGTTGCTAAGCATTATTAGCGTTCCACTCTACCTTTTCCTCTTCCGTCCTTTGTCCTCCTCGTCATCGAGACCAGACTCCCGATCTTTCCGCCTCGCCTTCTTCTCCAACTCATCCCATTCCTCGCCCTCAGACTCGCCTTCGTCGCTGCCGTCTTCACTTGCCTCAGCCGATGCGTTTTCGTCGAAGTCGCTGTCGTCCTCGGAGCTCTCGTCGGAAACGGCGAGTTCAGACTCGCTCATCTCGAACGCGCTTTCTTCTTCGCTCTCCTCTGCGTCTTCGTCGTCCGACTCGGCCGCCAGGAAAGACCATCCGCCGTCTACGAAGAATTGATGAGGATCTGAGGTGACGGTCTTCATGATAGTGGCCCAGTTCAAGTTGAGTGGGCCTTCAGAGAAGGGGATTTCGACGCTGTCCAGCCAGTCCTTGACCGCATCAAGTGATTCAACAGGTATGGTGTTTATGTGAGCAGGCGGACGATTGAAGTCCTTGAACACAAGTACCATATCGAAGTTTCGAAGACCGAATTGCACACGCTCGAGATGCACAACTTCAATCTCGTTGAGAGTAAGGACCAGGAAAGGCGGCTCAGTAAGCTGGACCAAGCAATCCGTGGTGGGCTGAATAAGAACCGAGGAGCGGGATGGTACACCAGTAAAGCCAAGCTCGCGGAAGGGGATATCGACCGCGACGTTCTCGCTGCGCGCTGCATCCGCTATTTTTTCGGCAAAGTTCTTGAACTCCTTGTCAAGCTGAGCGCGACGCCTTCGTTCTTCCTGTTCCTGTTCGAATTCTTCTTCGTCACCGAACTTGTGTCGGCGCTTCCGGTTGCCCGTCTCATCAAACTGCATCTCAGTAGCTTCGCGGAAGAACTCGACATCGCGCGTCTTCTTCTTGCCGAGCATAATTGGGTTCTTTAGATGCACGTGAATGATGACGATCAGTTCATGCTGGCAAGGTTGGAAGAAAAGGTGCTTAATGTTGGCAAACAGGATGTCGATGCGCTGGCCACCATGACCGTGAGTATAGCGCAGACCATTCTGATGCACTTCAACACTTCCAGGGACACGTTTGCCATCGAGAGCTGGGCGCATGAAAATCATGTCGAGAATGTACGGTTTGCGGTCTTTCAAATGTTAGTGGATAGAAAAGAATGAACATAATCATAGTAACTTACTCTTGAGGGTGACGAGCTTGTCCTGCTCGACGACATCCTCCATTTGCTTCTTTTCTTGTTCTCGTCGCACCACATCCTTCTTTAGGTCTGTAATCTGCTTGGTAATCTCCTCAATGCGGTCGATATCACGAGAGCGGAATGTCAGACTCCGGATAAAGTGCGCGGTAGGATCCTCGAAAGGTTGATCATCTTTTCGGCCTACACCTTGTCCAGGAGATAGGAAATTGATACGCAGAGATGTAAACTCGCCCTCTGGTGTATGTGAAGCATTCTTGATTGTGTTGATGTGAAATGGGACCGGACGGCCCATTATGGGGAGAATGACCGTATGAGCTTTTCTATCAACATGGATAGCCAGATCCTTCACATGATGTGGGAATTGGTTGTCACGTTTGTATGACTCGAAGCGTTTGAATTTCTTCTCCTCCGTTCCATTTAAGGCTCCGGCTCCCTTTCCGTATGCTTCAAGACCCTGCTGTTGCTTCTTTTGGTGGAGTTCCTTTTGATGCTCTCGTCGAGCGGCTTCTTTTTCAGCGTCCTGATTCGTTGACCGCTCTGCGCGTAGACGCGTCTTAGTGACATTCTTCTGAGCCACCGCACCAATGCGGGAATCGCGCTTAGGCTTCGGCTTTGGCTCCGGTTCTTCATCATCCTTGAAAAAGAAGGAAACTGATTCAAGGTCTGAAGGAGCATCTTTGGTAAATACAGCAGTGTCGGTTGCCGTCACACGGATTGTGTCAGTCAGAACCAACGAATAGACGACGCTCTTCTTATCTTGAGGGTTGGGGTTCTGGAGGTCCGTGAAGCCCGTCGTAACACAGAAGGTCATGCCATCCTTCAAGGTGCGGCTGTTCTTGCCACTCAACAAAAGCGTACCATCTCGGTTTTCAATGCCGATTCCATATCCAACGTTCTTCAAGAAGTTTTTCTCCAAATCTGGCTTCTTCGACTTAAGAAGATTCAAAGCCTTGTTATACACGTCCTTCGCCACAACACCATCCCGAATGCTCTTCAAGACCAATTCGTGAATGGATAGGAGAAGTTTGTAATTGCTCTCTTGCGATTTATTCGGGTCGACCATGTACGTTCGGGCGATCATAGATGAGTATGTCTGATATCGTAGGCCAAGTGCGGAAATTATAACTCCCGCATGTAGATTGTTGTTGTCAGGCTCCGCATTGAACTTTAAGTCATAATGACCTCCACTTTGTACGGTTGGCGGTAGGCCCCAGTCTAAGTTTAGAGGATCAAAGTTACTTGAAACCTTGAGTTTCTGGAAGAACTTTGAATCTTCGATTTTGGCGGAGATTTTATTCGAAAGAGCTTGGTGGGATATCTTCTTCTCAGAGTCGAGGATTTCTGACATCTCATCGACAAAGTAGTTTGCCATCACACCGCTTGACGCTCGTGATGCATCACGAATAATCCGCTAGTAACCACGTTAGCCACGGGCCTTGCAAGCTCCTCTGATCTGTGTGACGTACCAGCTCCTTTTCATCTTTCACAGCCAAAGCAGCATTTGACAAAATAAATGCCAAATCCACCTGCTCGATGTCTTTGGAGATGCCCTCCATAGTTGCCTTCCACTCTTCTGCGAAAGGTCCAGTTGCTGTATCCTTTGTGATCACTCCCACTTTCTTCTACTCAAGCTGTCAGAGTTGGGCGAAATAGCTAGAATCAAGGCAAGTACGTACTCCCGCAGTCTTTATCGTCTCTAGGCAAGTTTGGAACTGCTTAGCATTTGCCTCAGCATCTTTGCCACGCACAAATATTTCAACCGGAATCTTTCCCCCCTTAAGAGGCTCCAGATATGAAGCTATACACCAGCGAATTAGCACTCTAATCTCCTTCTGACCTCTGTTTGATGCTCACCCTTCTTCTTGGTTGTGACGATCTGGACGACGTCCTGTGTGATGATGAAAAGGGTCGCGGGGAACTCGTAGCCTAGCAGCCATAACTAGATAGTACCAATAATCAGCACAACTCTAAAGCTCCAGCACCGATTTTAAAGCTTACTTGGAACGCAGCAGGCTTCTGATAAACTCCTGGTTCACTGGCTTTGCCTACGACGACAGCGATTGATCCAATGCCGCCAAACGTCGCGTCGCCGGACCGCTTGTCCGCCTTCCACTTCGTGACGAACGAGTTGAGGCGGTCGTGGAAATTCTGCTTGTCGATGACGATTTCGTCAGCCATGATGAAGGCGGGAGCGCGCGAAAGCCTTCAAAAATATGGCGGGGGCAGGCTGGGGAGATGGAGGAGAGCGGGTTGAGCGCGGAGAATTAAGAAAAGTTGATGGGAGGCAGCAGGTCATTGATGATCTTGGACGACGCGATTTTTGGCGCGGCGAACGCAGCCTTGGCGCGGGACCTTTAGCTAAGGCAGCTTCGCTCAACAATAAAAGCCTATCCGAGGTTTTCTTCACCCGCCCTCTTTCTTACCTGTGTGCCGCTTTGCTTAGGATGCCCTCCATATTGGGCCAGCATCTTCTCTAGCTTTCCCAGATGTCGCTTTACTTTCTTAAGCTCGTTTTGCATGGTGTACGATGACCACCCTCCCCGGTGGTCGTTCTTCCGAGGACCGCTCTCAAGCTAGTCGCCGGGATGAAGCCGACGCAGTAAAGAAACCGCAGAGCAATGCGGCGACGGGAGCTTCTGCAGCCGGTATACGTGCCGTGAGTGCTCGGATGGTCGCATTCTACTTCAGAGCTCCGGTGAAAGCGTTCTTCAGAAGCCGGATTGATTATATGGGATATGCACGAGCCATAAATCCACGGGTTCAAGCAAATCTTGGCTGGTCATGGAGAGTGACTACGCCTGTACTTCTAGCTCATGCAGTCAAGACTCACGGCTGGGGGTTTATTCCTAACCAAGTGCTACCGCCGCTACTGGCGAACACTCTGTAGGGCGCCTATGTAGAAAGCTCCCTAGAAAACCACTGACATATCTCAGTATTGGCGGGGTCCTCTATACCGCCTACCTCCAAACCCTCGGCGTCTTCCATACGCCCTCCTCCCGCTCCACAAAACGTACATACCCACCTCCTCCCATCAGCTCAACCTTCCTCGCCGGCCTCGCCGCCGGGACGATCCAGTCCCTCATCGCCGCCCCGCTCGACGCGCTCCAAGCGCGCTTCCGCACCAGCGACATGCTCGAAGGCAAGTACAAGCACATGTGGCACTACGGATCGCACAAACTACGCTCGATCGGGCTGCGCGGCATCTTCGGCGGGTGGACGCTGTCATTACTGAAAGACTCGCTCGGCTCCGCCATTTTCTTCTCTGTCTTCGAGGCCACCAAGTCGCACGCCTACTACGCCTTCGTGACGCGCTTCTACGGCACCTACTCCCCGACCCTGCCGCACGACCACGGCCACCCGCTCATAAAACCCCATTATGCCCTCGAGCCTGCCTTCCTGCTGCTGGCCGGCATCGCAGCCTCTGTCGCGCAGCAGGTCGTCCAGCACCCGCTTGCTGAGTTGCAGGCTGTGCACTATCGGCGGCTGGAGACGCTAGATTATGCCGCACGGGCGGAGACGACGCCGGCGGGGGTCATGCGCCGGTACTACCATGCGTACGAGGAGACGTTCCATCAATGCGAGCGGTTGGCGCGGCGGGCTGGTGGATGGCGGAGTTATCTGTATCGTGGATTTGTCATGAGTACGGTGCGTCAGGTGCCGAGTACGAGTGCAGGCTTGATTGTGTTCGAGCTGATGCGCAGGAAGTACGCGTTTGAGAGCGAGGAGATCAGGATTGAGAAGGACGGGTTTGATATCCTTCTCACTTGAGCTTAGAGTTGTATTATGATGTAAAATACTATTATGAATAAAGGATAGAGGGATAGAATTGGTAGAGGCGCCGCTCAGACATGGTATGTTAGATCTCTGCTATTAGGATTAGAGGCTTTAGATAAAGCCTCAGGAATTACTCCCAGTCACTTAAATTATTTCTTTCACGCTTCTTATCCAACTTCAAGATATTCCTTATGGCATTATGACACCTTCACCAGCACCGTCCATGAATATTTGTATGTTCTTAATCTACACGTATTTGAGCCTATAGTCCTTGCCATAGGGAGATCTGAAACCAAAAAGGTAAAAAAAATATCCCGACCTCCACGGGCGAATATGAATCTAATCACAACATGATAACAGCCTTCTCCCTCCACGACTCAGATCGCTCTTCTAATAGACCCTTATCCTTTCCTCCAGTCATGGACCCAAACGCCGACCCCTTAATTGTTAGCAGCATATCTCACCCAACCTCGCTTATCCAACAGATCCCTAACCCCCACCACACCCATCGGAGCCACCAAGTCCCAGTCCATTATCGTGATATCACTATATCGCACCACAGACGCCACGCTGCTACTCGTCGACGCAGCAGGAGCGGTGCTAGTATGCTGCAAATCCACTCCCGTTCCCACTCTCAGTCAGTCAGTCACAGTCACAACCCCACCGCTCATAACCGTAGACGTCGCCGACGACATCGATGTCGTAAGCGGCGTAGGCATAGGCGATGTAAGCTCAGATACCGCAGACGCCGCTTCACCGCTCACCGCATTAGTCCAGCACCCCAGGGTTGTCGATGATATTTTTATTCATTGCTTTATAACGATATATTCATTCATAAGGAGTGATAATGATTGAATATTTTGCCAGCCCTTATAAATGAATATTCATAAAATTATGAATATATATAGA
>Ga0307515_10008637_pt1 | contig 19826 bp, 21 predicted proteins | sample 17_EM_MG_FD_194513 | JGI IMG/M metagenome (GOLD analysis project Ga0307515, IMG submission 194513) | Populus trichocarpa ectomycorrhiza microbial communities from riparian zone in the Pacific Northwest, United States - 17_EM | ecosystem: Host-associated > Plants > Roots > Unclassified | place... | reverse complement strand
GGACGGGGTGCTGCAGCGCCGTCGCGCGCCCGGCAAGCTGCGCGAGCTGGAAGGCGTGCTGGCCCATGAGCCGCTGGTCGCCACCACCGGCATCGGCCACACCCGCTGGGCCACCCACGGCGCCCCGACCCTGCGCAACGCCCACCCGCACATCGTCGGCCGCGTGGCCGTGGTCCATAACGGCATCATCGAGAACTTCGCCGAGCTGAAGGCCGAGCTGATCGCCGCCGGCCGCGAGTTCCAGAGCGACACCGACACCGAGGTCGTCGCCCACCTGCTGGACGCCGAACTGGCCACCGGCCTGACGCCGCTCGACGCCTTCAAGGCCACGCTGGACCGCCTGCGCGGCGCCTTCGCGCTGTGCATCCTGGTCGGCGGCGAGGACGAGACCATCCTGGCCGCCCGCAACGGTCCGCCCCTGGCCGTGGGCCATGGCGACGGCGAGATGTACGTCGGCTCCGACGGCCTGGCGCTGGGCCCCTTCACCAACCGCATCTCGTATCTGAACGACGGCGACTACGTGATCCTCGACCACGAGGGCGCGCGGATCTTCGACCAGAGCGGCGCGCCCGCCGAGCGTCCGATCAAGATCGTCCCGGCCTCGGCCGTGCTGATGGAGAAGGGCAACTACCGGCACTTCATGGAGAAGGAAATCCATGATCAGCCTGAGGGCTGCCAGCGCACCATCGCCGCCTATGTCGACGCGATCAACGCGCGCACCAACATGCCCGAGGGCCTGGGCTTGGCCGCGCTGGAGCGCATCCAGATCGTCGCCTGCGGCACCTCCTATATCGCCGGCGTCATCGGCAAATATCTGATCGAGCAGCTGGCCGACCTGCCGGTGGACGTCGAGATCGCCTCGGAGTTCCGCTACCGCCAGCCGGCCCTGCGGCCGGGCTCGCTGGTCATCGCCATGTCGCAGTCGGGCGAGACCGCCGACACGCTGGCCGCCCTGCGCTATTGCCAGGCCAAGGGCATGCGCAGCGCCGTGGTGGTCAACGCCACCGAGTCGACCATGGCCCGCGAGGTCGATGTCGTCCTGCCGATCCATTGCGGTCCCGAGATCGGCGTCGCCTCGACCAAGGCCTTCACCGCCCAGGTCAGCGTGATGATCGCCCTGGCCGTCGCCGCCGCCAAGGCGCGCGGAACGATCGACGACGCCGAGGAGCGGCGCCTGGTCAAGGTGATGCTGGAAGCCCCCCGCCTGATCGCCGAGGCCATCGGCCTGGAGGACGCCCTCAAGGAGATCGCCGTCGACATCGCCAAGGCCCGCGACGTGCTGTTCCTGGGTCGCGGTCCGATGTCGGCCCTGGCCCTGGAAGGCGCGCTGAAGCTGAAGGAGATCAGCTACATCCACGCCGAGGGCTACGCCGCCGGCGAGCTGAAGCATGGTCCGATCGCCCTCGTGGACGACCAGACCCCGATCATCATCCTGGCGCCGTTCGACAGCTGGTTCGAGAAGTCGGCCTCGAACATGAGCGAGGTCATGGCCCGCGGCGGCCAGGTGGTGTTCATCACCGACCCCGAAGGCGCCAAGCACGCCCCGGCCGGCGCCCGCGTGGTCGTCACCGCCCCGGCCAGCGACCCGTTGGTCTCGGCGTTGGTGATGTCAGCCCCGATCCAGCTGCTGGCCTATCATGTGGCCGTGGTAAAGGGGGCAGATGTGGATCAGCCGCGGAACTTGGCGAAGTCGGTGACGGTGGAGTAGGCCGGAGAGGACCCCCTCCGGCCCTCCGGGCCACCTCCCCCAAAGGGGGAGGATCTACGCCGAATAGATGCTCCCCCTTTGGGGGAGCCGTCGCGGAGCGACTGAGGGGGTCCTCCCGGATCTAGGCCATATAATCCCGAGTCAGCGGCGCCCCGTCCCGCCGCTTGGCCAGCTGGATCTGGAACACCATGTGCCCGCCGTGGCGGAAGCCCATCTCGGCGCCGGCCAGGTAGAACTCCCACAGCCGCCGGAACCGCGCGTCGAACATCGTCGGGATCTCGGGGTCGGCCATGAACCGCAGACGCCAGTGCTTGAGCGTCTCGGCATAGTGCAAGCGCAGGATCTCGATGTCGGTGATCCACAGGCCCGCGTCCTCGATCGCTTTCACGATCTCCGACAGGCCCGGGATGTAGCCGCCCGGGAAGATGTACTTGTTGGTGAAGGCGTTGGTCGCGCCCGGGCCTGACGCTCGGCCGATCGAGTGGATCATCGCCACGCCGTCATCGGCGAGCAGCCGTTTCACCGTCTGGAAATAGGTAGCGAACTGCGGCGCGCCGACATGTTCCAGCATGCCCACCGAGACGATACGGTCGAAGGTCTCGTCCAGGTCGCGATAGTCGGTGAGGCGAAACTCGACCTGGTCCTCCAGCCCCGCCGCCGCGACCCGCTCACGCGCGAGAGAGAGCTGCTCGGTCGACAGGGTGACCCCCGTCATCTTGGCCCCGTGATCCTTGGCCAAGGTCATCGACAGACCGCCCCAACCCGAGCCGATGTCGAGGGTCTTCATGCCGGGCTTGATCAGCAGCTTCTTGCCGATGTGAGCCTTCTTGGCCGCCTGAGCCTCTTCCAGCGTCATGTCCGGTCGCTCGAAATAGGCGCAGCTGTACTGCATGTCCTCATCGAGGAAGCGCCGGTAGAGGGCGTTGGAGACGTCGTAGTGGTGGGCGACGTTGCGGCGCGAGGCCACGCGGTCGTTCATCTGCTGCAGTCGCCGCTTGATGGCCTTGCGCGCGCGGGTGGTCCACGAGCCCCGACCCTTGAGGCCTCGCGAGCCGCCCTTGCCGACGATCTCCAAGAGGTCCCACATCGTGCCCTGCTCCAGCACGATGTCGCCGTCCATATAGCCTTCGCCGAGGCCCAGGCCGGGGTTGGAGACCAGCTTGCGCAGGCCCTTGCCGTTCAGCCGCATCACCACGGGCGGCCCCGTGCCGTCCCCCGCCTTGAGAACGCGACCACCGGGCAGATGCGCGGTGAGGTCGCCGGTCTTGATCATCTTGCGCAGGAGGGCTTCGAGCATGGTCCAGATTATGGGTATCTTCCGCGCCAAGAAAAGGCGGGAGAAGGCCATGATCATTCCGATGACCCCGATCGGCCGCGTCCAGGGCGGTCGCGACGTTCCCGAGGACGACGACTGGGGCAAGAGCCGGGCGCGGATTTCTCTGGACCCGGAGCGTTTCGACGCCGAGGCGTTGGCGGGCCTGGACGCCTTCAGCCACGCCGAGGTGGTCTATGTGTTCGACAAGGTCGGCGACGACCAGATCGTCAGCGGGGCCCGCCATCCGCGCGGCAACAAGGACTGGCCCAAGGTCGGGATCTTCGCTCAGCGCGGCAAAAACCGGCCCAATCGCATCGGGGTGACCGTCTGCGCCATCGTGGCGGTCGATGGCTTGAACCTCGAGGTCGAGGGACTGGACGCCATCGACGGCACGCCGGTGCTCGACATCAAGCCGGTGATGAGCGGCTTTGCCCCGCGCGGCGCGCACCGCGAGCCTGACTGGGCCCGCGAGATCATGGAAAACTACTGGTAGCTACTCGGCCATCGAGCGGGCGAGATCCACCAGCATCTTCCGCTGCTTGGCCGACAGGCCGACATAGGACTGGGCCAGGGTCTGCGAGCCGGGCAGCTCGATGAAGTCGGTATATTCCGACAGCGGGCTCTGGCCCTCGCCAGACCCGTCCAGGCCCTCGAACAGCGAGGCCAGGGGCACGTCCAGCTTGCGGGCGATCTCGAACAGGTTGGCGGCCGAGATGCGATTGGCGCCGCGCTCGTACTTCTGGATCTGCTGGAAGGTCAGGCCCAGGGCCTCGGCCAGCTCGGTCTGCGGCATGCCGATCGCCAGACGACGCGCTCGCACCAGTCGGCCGACCTGGATGTCGATATGCTTGGACTTTTGGTTGGCGATCTTCGGCACTCAGGACTTCCCACGCACGGCTGTTGTCTTGGAACGACGCCGCCGAAGGGGTCGCGCCTCATCTAGGCGCCCAGCATCCCCCAGCAGAGGCCGACCTGGCCGCCCCAATACAGGAACCACACCGCCCAGGCGGTCAGGCGCTCCGAGCCGAAAAGCTTGGCCCCCTTGAAGAGGTCGAAGGACAGGATGGCGTCCGACGCCATGAAGGCCAGCGCCCCCGCCGTCGCCGGCCAGAAGCGGAGCGGCAGCAGCAGGGCGGCCAGCACCATGCAGACGATGGCGACCACATAGACCACCACCGGGACCCGCAGCGCGCCCAGCGACGACCACAGGGCCCGCAGCATCAGGCCCGCCGCGGCCCCGACCACCACCGCACTGACCCAGAAGGTCGTGCTCGGCGAAGCGCCGTGGGTTCCCAGCAGCGGCACATAGATCACGTGGCCCGTCAGGAAGGCGGCCAGGCCGAACGGCAGCCAGCGCTTGGGGTCTCCGGCCAGGAAGGCGTCGCCCAGCGTGCAGAAGGCCAAGGCGATGGCCAGCAGCACGGAGCCGCTATCGAGATAGGCGATCGCCGCCAGCGCCCCGACGGCGACGCACTTGACCAGGGTCCGCAGCGCCGAGGGCGGTCGCTGGGCGAAGACCAGGCCATAGGCCAGGGCCGCGCCGATCGACACCGCCCACAGCCAGGCTTCAGTCATCGGACGAGAGCTTGGCCAGGAACGCCTGGGCGGCCTCCTTGTGGCGCGGCTTCAGGCTGCGGCCGACGATGGCGATGACGGCCGCGATCACCGCCGCGTCATCGGTCAGGCCCAGGGCCGGCAGGATGTCGGGAATGACGTCGGTGGGCAGGACGAAATAGGCGAGCGCCGCCATCATCATGCCCTTGGCGGCGGGCGGCGTCGTCGGATCGCGCGCGCACCACCACACCGACAGCACATCGCCCGCGAACGGGATCTTGGCGGCGACCTTGCGGATCTTGGGCAGGAAGCCCCGCGCCACCTTCTCCTCGTTCAGCTTCACCGTCGTGGGAACCAGGGCCTTGGACGGATCCAGGATCTGGTTGACGTCGGGGGACGGTTTGGCGTCGGCGCTCATCGGTCTAAACCCTCTTCAACAGCGAACTTAAACGCAAACCGCGAGAGAACGTCCATGAAACTCGACAACTCAGTCGCCGCCGTCGTCACCGGAGGCGCTTCGGGCCTCGGCGAGGCCACCGCCCGCGCCCTGGCCGCCCAAGGCGTCAAGGTCGCGATCTTCGACATGAACGAGGCCACCGGCGAGGCCGTGGCCAAGGACATCGGCGGCGTGTTCTGCAAGGTCAATGTCACGTCCGACGCCGATGTCGACGCCGGCTTCGAGAAGGCCCGCGCCGCTCACGGCCAGGAACGCATCCTGGTCAACTGCGCCGGCACCGGCAACGCCGCCAAGACCGCCGGCCGCGACAAGGCCACCGGCGAGACCAAGCACTTCCCGCTCGACGCCTTCGACCGCATCATCCAGATCAACCTGGTCGGCACGTTCCGCTGCATCGCCAAGTCGGCCAAGGGCATGCTGGACCTGGAGCCGCTGGAAGACGGCCTGCGCGGCGCCATCGTCAACACCGCGTCGGTCGCGGCCGAGGACGGCCAGATGGGTCAGGCGGCCTATTCGGCGTCCAAGGGCGGCGTGGTCGGCATGACCCTGCCGATCGCCCGCGACCTGATGAGCGAAGGCATCCGCGTCAACTGCATCCTGCCGGGCATCTTCAACACTCCGCTGATGAACGGCGCGCCGGAAGCGGTGAAGGCGGGCCTGGCCGCCTCGGTGCCGTTCCCCAAGCGCCTGGGCAACCCGGCGGAATACGCCCACCTGGCCCTGACGATGATCACCAACGACTATTTCAACGGCGAGGACGTGCGCCTGGACGGCGGCATTCGGATGGCGCCGCGCTAGGCATAAAAAATCCTCCCCCTGAAGGGGGAGGAGATCGCGTAGCGATCGGAGGGGGAAGTGATGCTGAGAGTCAGCAGAGACTTCCCTCTCCGTCGCCTGCGGCGACACCTCTCCCTTCAGGGAGAGGGTCGCATTCCTACTTCTTCGGCGCTGGCAGGACGATGCTGCTGGCCAGGTTGCTCATGATCTCGCGAGCATCGTACGCGCGGGGGTCGCCTTCCGGCTTCTTGCCCTTGTGCATGACGATCTCGGCGCCGGCTTCGAAGCGCTCGATGGTCCGCACCTGGGCGCGGTCGGTGAAGAAGGGGTCACCCCAGAAGGGGTCCCAGCTGCGCCAGCCATAGCCCGGACCGGAATAGCGCCAGGACGGACGCCAGTAACCGTAGGGATAGCCGTAGCCGAAGCCGGGACGCGCGAACGGATCGGCGTCGACCACGGTGCGGGCCGTGCGGTCGGTGCGGCGGTCGGCGGTCTCGAACCAGTCATAGCCTTGCTGGGTGGTCAGCTCGGCGGCGCGGTACAGCAGATAGCGCTCGACCGTCTCGCGCGAGGTCAGGCTGTTGCCGTTGAAGGCGACGCGGTAGCGGTCGGCCTCCAGGCGCTGTTCCGAGAAGCCGCCGGTGGTCGAACCGGAGACGGCCCTGGGTTGGTACGGGGTCGGCGTGGCGCAGGCCGAAAGGCCAGCGGTCAGGGCGAGCGCCCCGACGAGGGCAAGCTTTTTAAAGGACATCGTGGCGCTCCTTGGCGCGGAGTCGTGGTTCTTTAGGATCTAACTCTGGCGACGCTTTGTGGTTTCGCCAAGGCTCGTTTGATGTCGGCGCTGAAATCAACGCGACCTCACCCCCTAGATACGATCAGGATCGCGGCGGAGATTAGTAGAGCTCCAACCACGAAGGCGAAGCCTCGGCGGAACGCCGGCTCGTTCATCCGGGTCGACAACGCCGCGCCGCCCAGGCCGTAGGAACTCATGCTGATCAGGTCCATGCCGATGGTGGCGCAGGCGAACATGATCAGTTGCGGGACCAGCGGCCGCTTGATGTCGATGAACGGCGGCAGCACCGCCGTGAAGAACAGGATGGCCTTGGGATTGGCGATCTGGACCATGAAGCCGTCGAAGAAGGCCGAGCGGCCGGCCCGCACCACCGCCTTGGCGTGGCTTTCGGCGTTCTTGATCCCGGCCCAGATCGACTTCAGCCCCAGCCAGACCAGATAGGCCGCCCCGGCCAGGGCCAGGATGTGGAAGGCCGCCGGAAAGGCGAGGATCAGCGCGCCCAGGCCCAGGGCCGAGCCCAAGAACCAGATCAGGGTGCCGCAGTTCATGCCCAGCACCGAGATCAGGGCCGCGCCCTTGCCGCGCTCCATGCCGGTGGCGATGGCGAACAGGTTGGCGGGGCCCGGCGTGATCGCCATGACGAACATGGTGGCCAGGAAGGCGCCGTAGCGGGCGGGATCGACGGGCAGGGTCATGGCCAAGCTAGATAGGCGAGACCCCGCCCGTCGGAAAGTCGGATCAGGCTCCGACGACCGCCAGCATCCAAATCGCCCGGCCCAGGGCGCCCAGCAGCAGGATCAGGGTGGCCACGCCCTGGATCATGAAACCCATCGAGCGCTTGTTGGCCGCGGCGGCGTAGCCCAGCGCGTAGATGATCCGGCCGACGATCCAGATCACGCCCAGGATCGCAGCGACCATGTCGTTCCAGTAGATGGCGAACAGCCACAAGGACGGCAGGAAGATCACCATGCCTTCCAGCGTATTGGCCTGCACCCGGATATGGCGCTCCAGTTCGGGATCGCCGGTCATGGCCGGGGCCTCGATGCCGCTCTTGCCGCGCGCGCCGCCGACCCGGACGAGCATCCAGATATAGACCAGCAGCGAGAGCAGCGTGACGATGGCGACCCAGGAATGCGGATGCATGTGTTTCTCCCCCTTCGGCCCATCGGACGGGACCGTGAAGGCGCGAGCTTAGCCAGCTTCGGCGGATTTGCATCCCATCGTGGCCAGGCGATCTGGAACGGCCAACTGGAACAGGTCGGCGCTTCACGCGCTTGGTCCGTGTACGATCCTCAATCCCCGCGGAGCCCAGGCCCATGCGAGTGAATTCCACGGCGATCGCCGAGATCGACTACAGCCCCGAACACGGCAAGCTTTTCGTCACGTTCAACGACGGCGACGAGTATGTCTATGTCGGCGTGCCCGAGCGGCTGAGCCACGCCTTCCTGCGCTCGGCCTCGAAGGGCCGGTTCTTCCAGCGCATGATCCGGGATCGGTATCCGTACAACCGGATCTGAGGCTTCAGGCGAAGACCAGCCAGTCGCCGAGACTCTGCGCCGTGACGCCGGCCAGGGTCATCTGGTCGCCATTGCCCAGATCGACAATCGCGCCCGCGCTCGTATAGCTGAGCGTGTACTTCGCGCCTGGGTCCAGCAACACGCGGTCGCCCTCGGCGCTGTTGAAGTCCGTGACCTTGTCCAGGCCGGCGCCGGCGAAGAAGTAGAACTTGTCCGCGCCCGTCCCGCCCGTGACGGTGTCGCTGCCCCGATCCCCGGCCATCCAGTCGTCGCCCGCGCCACCGTCGATGACGTCATCGCCCTGGCCACCACGCACCCAGTCGGCCCCATTGCCGCCGTAGCAGGTGTCGTTGCCGAGATTGCCGTAGACGACATCGTCGCCATTCTCGCCGTAGAGCCTGTCGTTGTCCTTGCCACCGACCACCCAGTCACCGCCCTCGCCGCCATAGGCGATGTCGTCGCCGACATTGCCATTTATCTGGTCGAAGCCCTCCTCGCCATTCAGGCTGTCGTTCCCGTCCCCGCCCCAGAGGGTATCCTGGCCTTCGCCACCCGTCAGGTAGTCCGCGCCCGCATCGCCCTGCACGAAGTCGTCGCCCGCCCCGGCGTTGAGGACGTCGTTGCCGCCGCCGCCGATCATCGTGTCCGGACCGGCCAGGCCGGACAGGGTGTCGCTGCCGGTCCCGCCGGTGAGGCTGTCGCCCGCCGATCCGCCCGACACCGTGATCCCGACCTCGTCAGCCGTCACGACCAGACTCTGGCGCACGCCGCCGGCGGACGACCAGCCGTCGAGGTTCACCGGCAGGAAGTCGGAGACCACATGGTTGGTGAAGCGCACGATGTCGGGCGCCGAACCGGTCCGGGCCATCTCCAGCAGCACGTCGGCGCCGTCCTGCACCAGGCGCAGCGCGCCCGTGCCGAAGGGGTTGGGCTGTTCGTATCCGTACTGCGGCTGCGACAGGTCGCCGAAGGACAGCCGGTCGCCGTCCACCCCGGTCACGAAGTCCGTCACCGTGATCTGGGCGGCCGGCAGCCGATTGTCGACGGCCGTGAAGGACAGGGTGTCCTGCCCGGCGCCCAAGGTGATGATGCTGGAGCCGCGCAGCGCGACATTGACCTTGTCTGAGCCCGCGCCCGCGTCGATGCGCGCTTCCTTGGCTCCATTGACCGCGATGATATCCGAACCGGCGCCGCCATTGACCGTCAGAAGGTCGACGAGAGCAATCTGTTCAAAAGCCCCCACGAACCGAAAATTGCCGGTGAACTTGATGCTGTCGGCGCCCGCGCCGCCGTCGATGAGCACCGAGGCCAGCGGGACATAGGGCGGCATCCAGACGCTGAGCACGTCATTGCCCACCCCGCCCAGCATGACGGTGTCGCCGCCTTCGTTGTCGTAGAGGGTGTCGTCGCCCGCCCCGCCGTCGAGGGTGTCCGAGCCTGGGCCGCCGTTCATCGAGTCGTTGCCGACCCCACCCGTAAACAACGCCATCGACACACGCCCCCAAGAATCCCGCCGCAAGCTCTACCTTGTGGCGTAGACTTGGCAAGCCGCGTCGCCAACCGTGTGGAGGGGTCGTGACAAACGAAAACGGCGGCGAGGTTTCCCCCGCCGCCGTCTCGGTCGTTTGCTCGTGGCTTGGCCCTAGTCGCGCCGATCGCGCTTGGCCAGCACGCGCAGGCGCAGGGCGTTGAGCTTGATGAAGCCGCCGGCGTCGCGGTGGTCGTAGGCGACCTTGCCTTCCTCGAACGTCACCAGGTCCTGGTCGTACAGGCTGTAGGGGCTCTCGCGGCCGATGATCGAGACATTGCCCTTGTAGAGCTTGACCCGCACCTGACCGGTGACCTTGGCCTGGCTGTAGTCGATGGCCGCCTGCAGCATCTCGCGCTCGGGGGCGAACCAGAAGCCGTTGTAAACGAGCGATGCGTATTTCGGCATCAGCTCGTCCTTCAGGTGCATCGAGCCGCGATCGAGCGTGATCGACTCGATGCCGCGGTGGGCCGCCAGCAGGATGGTGCCGCCCGGGGTCTCGTAGACGCCGCGCGACTTCATGCCGACGAAGCGGTTCTCCACCAGGTCGAGGCGACCGACGCCGTTGTCGTGACCCAGCTCGTTGAGCTTGGTCAGGATCGTGGCGGGCGACATCTTGACGCCGTCGATGGCGACCGCGTCGCCCTTCTCGAAGTCGATCGTGAACACGTGCGGCTTGTCCGGCGCGTCCTCGGGGGCGATCGTGCGCATGTGCACGAATTCGGGGGCCTCGACGGCCGGATCTTCCAGCACCTTGCCCTCGGACGAGGAGTGCAGAAGGTTGGCGTCGACGCTGAAGGGCGCCTCGCCCCGCTTGTCCTTGGCGATCTGGATCTGGTGCTTCTCGGCGAACTCCAGCAGGGCCTCGCGGGACTTGAAGTCCCACTCGCGCCAGGGGGCGATCACGTGGATGTCGGGCTCGAGCGCGTAATAGCCCAGCTCGAAACGGACCTGGTCGTTGCCCTTGCCGGTGGCGCCGTGGCTGACCGCGTCGGCGCCGACCTTGCGGGCGATCTCGATCTGCTTCTTGGCGATCAGCGGACGGGCGATCGAGGTGCCCAGCAGATACTGGCCCTCATAGACCGTGTTGGCGCGGAACATCGGGAAGACGTAGTCGCGCACGAACTCTTCGCGGACGTCCTCGATGAAGATGTTTTCCGGCTTCACGCCCGCGGCCAGGGCCTTGGCCCGCGCCGGCTCGATTTCCTCGCCCTGGCCCAGGTCGGCCGTGAAGGTGACGACTTCGGCGCCGTACTCGGTCTGCAGCCACTTGAGGATGATCGAGGTGTCGAGGCCGCCCGAATAGGCGAGCACGACCTTCTTCACGGGCTTCGTGGCCATGAGCGGGGGTCCTTGGTCGAGATAGAGATGGGGTCGAGAAAAACACAGAGTCGGCGCGTTCAACGGCGCCGGGGGCGGCGGGTCAAGACCTAAAGGCTGCCTTCGTCCTGTAACGTCTTGATGGCGAAGCGCAGATGCAGCAGCTGGGCCAGGGCCAGAACCGCCGCCAGGGTGGCGCGGACGCACAGCAGCATCACCGCGTCCAGCCCCTGGACCTTGAAAGTGGCGCCCGACAGGGTGAAGGCGAAGATCATCGCGATCGAGACCAGCGGGATCAGCAGCAGGCCCGCCGTGCGCGGCGCGCGCCAGGTGGCCTTGCCGTCGAAGCCCCACTGCATCGGCACCGCCACGCCCTTGGGGATGCGCTTGAATGCGCCCATGGCGGTGGAGGCGATGATCGCCATCGCCGCGATCGACAGGCCGTCGCCGATGACGCGGAGGGTCGCTTCCACGACTAGACCGTGACCTGCGCGCCCAGCTCGACGACGCGGCCGGGCGGGATCTTGAAGAAGTCGGTGGGGTTGGCGGCGTTGCGCATCAGGAAGATGTACAGCCGGTCCTGCCACAGCGGCATGCCGCTGTTGGCCGACGGCACGATCGAGCGGCGGCCCAGGAAGAAGCTGGTGGCCATGATGTCGAACTTCAGGCCCTGCTTGCGGCAGACGGCCAGGGCCTTGGGCAGGTTGGGGCTTTCCATGAAGCCATAGGTGACGACCACCTTCTTGAAGTCGTCATTGACCTTCTCGATCTTGACCCGGTCGTCCTCGGCGATGCGCGGCGTGTCGCCGGTGCGCACGGTGAGGATGACGTTGCGCTCGTGCAGCACCTTGTTGTGCTTCAGGTTATGCATCAGCGCGACCGGCGTCATGTCCGGATCCGAGGTCAGGAAGATCGCCGTGCCGGGGGCGCGGTGCGGCGCGCGGGCCCGCAGGATCTCCATCAGGTCGACCAGGGGCACGCTGTCGCGGCGGGTCTTGGCGGTCAGGATCTGCGAGCCGCGCACCCAGGTGGCCATGATCAGGAACAGCGCCGCGCCGATCAGCACCGGCAGCCAGCCGCCGGTGAAGAAGCGCAGGGCGTTGGCCGACAGGAAGGTCAGGTCCAGGGTGATGAACGGCACGAAGAAGCACAGGGCGACCGGCAGGCTCCAGTTCCACATCCGGCGCATGACGATGAAGGCCATGCAGGTGGTCACGCACATGGTGCCGGTCACCGCCAGGCCATAGGCGTGGGCCAGGGCCGACGAGGTCTGGAAGGTGAACATGATCGCCATCACCCCGACCAGCAGCATGGTGTTGAGCTGCGGCACGAAGATCTGGCCCGACTGGGTCTCGGAGGTGCGACGCACGTCCAGGCGCGGCAACAGGCCCAGCTGGATGGCCTGCTGGGTCAGCGAGAAGGCGCCGGTGATCACCGCCTGGCTGGCGATGACCGTGGCGGCGCCGGCCAGCAACACCAGCGGCAGGCGCAGGGCGCTGGGGGCCATCTCGAAGAACCAGTTGAGCTCTGGGAACGGCACGCCGGCCTTGGCGGCCGCGTCCCAGGTGGCCAGGGCGAAGGCGCCTTGGCCCAGATAGTTCACGGCCAGGCAGGGCAGGACGAAGAACAGCCAGGCGGCCTGGATCGGCCAGCGACCGAAGTGGCCCATGTCGGCCGACAGGGCCTCGGCCCCGGTCACCGTCAGGAATACCGCGCCCAGCACGATGAAGCCGGTGAAGCCGTGATGCATCAGGAAGGTGACCGCGTAGTGCGGGCTGATGGCCATCAGGATGTCGGGGTTCTTGAACAGGTGCCAGGCGCCCAGGGCGGCCATGACGCCGAACCACAGGGCGCAGACCGGGCCGAACAGCTTGCCCACCGTGGCGGTGCCGCGGCTCTGGATGAAGAACAGGGCCAGCAGCATGACCGTGGCGATCCCCAGCACCATCTGGTTGGTGACGGCGTGCTCAAGGGCCGGAATGGTCCGCAGACCCTCGACCGCCGACAGCACCGACATCGCCGGGGTGATCACCGCGTCGCCGTAGAACAGCGCCGCGCCGGCCACGCCCAAGGCGAACAGCAGCATGGTGCGGCGGCCCATGGCGTGTTGCGCCAGGGCCATCAGCGACAGCACGCCGCCTTCGCCCTTGTTGTCGGCGCGCATGATGAAGAACACGTACTTGATCGTGACGACCAGGATCAGCGCCCACAGGGCCAGCGACACCACGCCATAGATCTCGGGCCGGGTGACGCCGTCGTGCGAGGCGGCCGCCAGGGCTTCCTTGAACGCGTAGAGCGGGCTGGTGCCGATGTCGCCGAACACGATGCCGACCGAGCCGAGCGCCAGCGCGAACAGGCCGTGACCCTTGGGGCCATGGCTTTGCTGTTGTGGAATGTCGGCAGAGGCGGGTGCGCAATCCGGGGTCGGCGCGCTGGAGGCTTCGGAAGCCATTCACTGTCTCCGGGCGTCCCCACTCGCAAAATGCGCATGGCGGGCCCATATCGATCAAGCGCGGCGCGATACACCTAATCCAGTCCGGGTTCAATCGTCACGCTACGTCCGCGCTATCAGGCAATTGGACGCACGGCGAGTTTTTGATTGAACGCCGGCGTATCGTCCTTAGGTTCCAGAAGAGATGTCAGACAGCCAAAAGTTCCCCGTGGCGGCCCACGCCCTCGCCTATCTCGCGCACAAGGAGGCCTTCTCGGCCGACCGCGCCGTGGCGAGCGCCGAGTTGGCCGCGTCAGTGCCGACCAATCCCGTCGTCGTGCGGCGGGTCACCGCCATGCTCGGCAAGGCGGGACTGATCGGCGCGCGGGCCGGGGCCAATGGCGGCGCCTGGCTGCTGAAGCCGGCCAGTGAGATCACGCTGGACGTCGTGCTGAGGGCCGTCAACGGCTGCGCCCACCTCGGCGTCGCCCCTCCCGGGGTCAAGGGTTGCCCGGTCGGCGAGAAGATCCCCGACGCCGTCCGCGCCGCCATCACCGCGGCCGACACGGCCGCCCACGACCGCCTGGGCCAGATCACCGTCGCCGACCTGCTGGCCCACGCGCACTAACCCCTCTCCCCAGGCGAAAGACCGGTTTCACCCCGCCTGAATCGCCCCTCAGAAAAACTGCACCAGCCTTTGTTGCTGATGCCTCTGGCGAAATCGAAACGAAGCCATACGTAATCGCTACAGGTTCAGTTCCTTAAAGGGGATACCATCATGACCACCGTCGCCATCATCTATCATTCCGGTTACGGCCACACCGCCGTCCTCGCCGACAAGGTCGCCCAGGGCGTCCGAGACGCCGGCCAGACCGCCGTGCTGCTCAACATCGAAAGCGCCGCCCAGGACTTCGGCCCGCTGATCGAGGAAGCCACCAAGGCCGACGCCATCATCTTCGGCGCGCCCACCTACATGGGCGACGTCTCGGGCGTGTTCAAAGTGTTCGCCGACGCCACCGCCGGCGTCTTCTTCAGCGGCGCCTGGAAGGACAAGCTGGCCGCCGGCTTCACCAACTCGCACAGCTTCGCCGGCGACAAGGCCCACGCCCTGGCCAGCCTGACCATTCTGGCCGCCCAGCACGGCATGAACTGGATCAATCTGGGCCTCGCCCCGCCGAACGTGACCGCCGCCGAACGCGGTCCCGACACGCTCAACCGCGTGGGTTCGTTCATCGGTCTTGCGGCCCAAAGCGACAACGTTTCGCCGGAACTGAGCCCGCCGGAAGGCGACCGCGAGACCGCCCGCCTGCTGGGCGAACGCGTCGCCAAGGCCGCCCTGCGCTGGACGCAAGGCGCCGACGCGGTCCTCGACAAGGCTGCCTAGGGGCCGCCTAAGGCCCAGTCACTCGCTCGCCGCTTCCTTCCCCGGCGAGAGAGCCGTCACGCAGCGCGAGCCCGCGCCGTGACCTGAAGGGGCGCCGATCCCCCGGCGCCCCTTCCCCCCTTCTCTTGAACCAAATCGCCCGCCGTGCTGGTCTCCAGCGAAGTTTCGCTTCGTACTGGACACTTGCCCATGGCCCGCCGTCTCGCCCTGATCACCGGCGCCTCCGCCGGCATCGGGGCCGCCTTCGCCCGCATCCTGGCCAGCCATGGCTATGACGTGGCCCTGACCGCGCGCCGCGCCGACCGCCTGGAAGCCCTGGCCGCCGAGATCCGCCTGCGCTACGGCGTCGAGGCCTACGCCATCCCCGCCGACCTGGCCGATCCGGCCGGCGTCGACGCCGTGCTGGCCGGGGTCGAGGCCCAGGGCCGCGTCGTCGACACGCTGGTCAACAACGCCGGCTACGGCCTGCCCGGCACCTACGCCGCGACCGCCTGGGCCGACCAGGGCAAGTTCCTGCAGGTGATGCTGACCTCGGTGTGCGAACTGACCCACAAGGTGCTGCCGGGCATGGTCGAGCGGAAGTTCGGCCGCATCGTCAATGTCGCCTCGCTGGCGGGTCTGGTCCCCGGCGCGGCCGGTCACACCCTCTATGCGGCGACCAAGGGCTTCCTGGTGAAGGTCTCGCAGAGCCTGCACCTGGAGAACCTGTCGACCGGGGTCCATGTCAGCGCCCTGTGCCCGGGCTTCACCTATTCGGAATTCCACGACGTCAACGGCACCCGCGCCCAGGTCAGCCAGTCCCTGCCCGAATGGCTGTGGATGGGCGCCGACGAGGTGGCCGCCACCGGCTACGAGGCCGTCGAGGCCAACCGCCCGGTCTGCGTCCCCGGCGCCCCCAACAAGACCATCGCGGCGATCGCCAAACTCCTGCCGGACGACTGGGCGCTGGCGCTGATGGCCAACCAGGGTGGGAAGTTTCGGAAGGTCTAGGGGCGGGGCGATGACCTGCGCGAATTATGTCAAGGCATACTGGCGGCTGTTGCTCGTCCGATGGGCGATGTTCACGCTCGTCCTTTTGCTTGTCGCATTCGTTACGAAGCAAGATCTGCGAACGATCTGGCCTATCGCCCTGATTGGCGCCGGGCTTCTCAATATTGCGTGGATATGGGTCGCTTGAGACCCCGCTTGGCTTGAGCCCGCCCTCTACCCATCCATTTAACCGTCATTCCCGCCCTTGTGGCGGGAACCTCTCTGTCCGCCGCAAGTGCGGAAGGGGCGAAGTGCGCGCGCACTTCGCTTGCACTTCACGTGCCAGCTGAACCAGGGGTTCCCGCCACGAGGGCGGGAATGACGGGAGATTGGAGGAAGCGAGCGAGAGCAAAAAAACTCACGCCCTACTTCGTCTCCGCGTAAGGCGCCTTCGCGTCCTGCCGCACTAGCCCCCGCGTCGCATCCCCGACGCCGATCAGCACGAACTGCACCGCCAGGGCGCAGAGGATCAGGCCCAGCACCCGCACCACGATGCTCATGCCGATGCGGCCCAGCACCCGGCTGATCAGGGGCGAGGCCCAGAACACCGCCACCAGCACCACCGACACCGCCGAGATCACCCCGACGCCCAGGCCCAGGCCCGCCCAGCCGAACGGCTTGGCCTCGGCGGCGTAGATGATCACCGTCGAGATCGCGCCCGGACCGATCAGCAGCGGCATGGCGAACGGCACGATCAGGCGCTCGAAGCGCTTCTTGGCGTAGACCCGCGCCGACTGGCCCTCGATGCCCTCGGCCGCGTCGGCGAACATGGTGGTGAAATCATCGCGCACCATGTCGAGGCCGAGGATGAACAGGATGATGCCGCCGGCGATGCGGAAGGCCGGCATCGAGATGCCGAAGAAGGCCAGCAGGCTGACGCCCGAGAAATAGAAGAAGATCAGGAAGGCGGCGACGAACAGGCCGATATAGACGGCCACCATCCGCCGGCCCGCGGCGGCCGCGCCCAGGGTGGCGGCGGCGAACAGCGGCACGTTGCCGATCGGGTCGATCAAGGCGAACAGCGCGACGAAGAAGTTGACGGCGAGTTTGGCCTCGGTCATTCGACGTCCTTACCTTTATCAAAGCGCCGGTTGCCGCCCCTTCGTAGGGTGAACGCCCTCGCGCGCCAACCCCTGGGGGCTCCCCGACCATGATAGCGACCATGACCGCCGACCCGCGCCTGATCGTCCCGCTGGACCTGCCCACCGTCGATGAAGCCCGCGACATGGTCGAGCGGCTGGGCGACTCCGTCAGCTTCTACAAGATCGGCCTGGAACTGCTGGCCACCGGCGGCATGGGCCTGGCCGCCGAGCTGAAGAAGAACGGCAAGCAGGTCTTCCTCGACTGGAAACTGCACGACATCGGCGCGACCGTGGAGCGCTCGGCCCGGGTGCTGGCGCAAGCCGGCTGCGATCTGCTGACCGTCCACGCCGAGCCGCAGGTGATGCGCTCGGCCGTGCTGGCGCGGGGAAGCTCCGACCTGAAGATCCTGGCGGTGACGGTGCTGACCAGCCTGAACGACGCCGATCTCGTCGAGATGGGCTACGCCTTCGGGGCTCGCGACCTGGTCGAGCGCCGCATCCGCCAGGCCATCGACTGCGGCGTCGACGGCGTGGTCTCCAGCCCGCACGAGGCCGCCCTGGCCCGCGAGATCGCCGGCCCCGACTTCCTGGTGGTGACGCCCGGCGTGCGGCCCTTCTGGTCGGCCAAGAACGACCAGGCCCGCGCCGCGACGCCCGAAGCCGCCATCCGCGCCGGCGCCAGCCACCTGGTCTGCGGCCGGCCGATCACGGCGGCGAATGATCCGCGCGAGGCGGCGCTGAAGGTGATCGCCGAGATCGCGGGGGTGTGATGCGTGCACAATAGATGCTCCCCCTTTGGGGGAGCTGTCGCGGAGCGACTGAGGGGGCAGTGCCGGCGTGAGTTGAGTAGGGCGCCATCTGGGCTAGCGCCGAGCTGCCCCCTCCGGCCCTCTGGGCCACCTCCCCCAGAGGGGGAGGATCTATTCCCCGGCTACTTCACCACCAGCGCCACGCCCCGCGCCCTGGGATCGGCCACCGGAACCGGCGTACGGCCGACTACCTGAATAGCCTCGATGTCGCCATTGAAGTCCTGGGTCACGGCCAAATAGCCCCGCTTCTCCAACGCCGCCTTCAACGCGTCCGACGCCGGCGCATACGGCTCGAAGAAGATCGTGTTCTCCGGCAGCAGTTGGTGGTGGAAGCGCGGCTGCCGCTGGGCTCCCGGCAGGGTCAAGCCAAAGTCGTAGACATCGGCCAGCACCTGAAACACCGAGGTGAAGATCCGCGAGCCGCCCGGCGTGCCGATCACCATGGCGACCTTGCCGTTCTTCGTCAGGATGGTCGGGGTCATCGACGACAGGGGCCGCTTGCCCGGCGCGATGGCGTTGGCCTGGCCGCCGACCACGCCGAACATGTTGGGCGCGCCGGGCTTGGCCGAGAAGTCGTCCATCTCGTCGTTGAGCAGGAAGCCCGCCCCCTCGACCACCACGCCCGAGCCGAACCAGCCGTTCAGGGTGTAGGTGTTGGAGACCGCGTTGCCCCAGCGGTCGACGATCGAGAAGTGGGTCGTCTGCGGTTTCTCCAGGCCCGGCCGCACGGCCTTGGTCGGCGAGGGCTTCTTCGGATCGATCTCGGCGGCGCGCTTGGCGACGTAGGTTGGGGCGATCAGGGCCGCCACCGGGACCTTCACGAAGTCCGGATCGCCCAGATATTCGGCGCGATCGGCGAAGACGCGCTTCTCGATCTCCGAGACCAGGTGGACATATTGCGGGCTGTTCAGCGGGACGCCCGTGAACAGCTTGCCAGCGTCCTGCTTCATCAGCAGCAGCTGCATCAGCGCGATCCCGCCCGAGCTGGGCGGCGGAGCGGTGACCACGTCGTAGCCGCGCCAGGTCGCCCGCAGCGGCTCGCGCCACACGGCCTTGTAGGCGGCCAGATCGGCCTTGGTGATCCGGCCCTTGACCGGACCGCGCTGCATCTGGGCGACGATCAGGTCGGCGGTCTTGCCCTCGTAGAAAGCCTTGTCGCCGTCCTTGGCGATCCGCGTCAGGGTATCGGCCAAGGCGGGCTGGCGGAACATCTGGCCGGCCTTCAGCCCGCCGAAGTGCGCCTCGAAATTGGTTGTCGTGAACGGTGCGCGGCTGCCGTCCAGGATGCCGACCAGCTGCGGCGTGACCAGGAAACCGTCGCGGGCGTAGCCGATGGCGGGCGCCAGCACCGTCGCCCAGGGCAGCTTGCCGAACCGCTTGTGGGCCATGGCCATGCCGCGCACCGTGCCCGGCGTGCCGACGGCCAGATTGCCGAACAGGCTGAGCGCGGCGACCGGTTCGCCGTCCGGTCCCAGATACATGTCGGCCTTGGCGGCGGCGGGCGCGGTCTCGCGATAGTCGAGGAAGTAGGGTTTGCCGTCGACATACAGGGTCATGAACCCGCCGCCGCCCAGATTGCCGGCCTCGGGATAGGTGACGGCCAGGGCGAAGGCCGTGGCCACGGCGGCGTCGACGGCGTTGCCGCCCGCTTTCAGGATCTGCTGAGCGGCCAAAGCGCCATAGCGGTCGGGCGAGGCGACCGCGCCGGCCGTCAGGATCGCCTGCGGCTTGGCGAGAGCCGGCGAGGCGGACAACAGGAGGACGGCGGCGAGAGCGGCGCGGAGCCAGAGCAACAGGCGCAAGACGACGGCCTCCTTCAGATGGGAAGGATGACCCTAGCTGATCACGGCCGCGCTTGAAGCCCTGTCCGGGAGGGGGCTCCGCTAATTTCCCTCTCTCATAGAGAGAGGGTGGGGCCCGCCGCGAAGCGGTGGGAGGGTGAGGTTATAATCTCTCAGAATAGAGCTCTCACGGCGGCGGCGGATGGCGTGGGCGTGCTTTGGTGAAAGCTCAGACGCCCTTGAAGGGCGCGGCGGACAGACTTGAGGCTTTCCGGCGGAAGGTGAAACCTCTCACCCTCCCACCGCCTGCGGCGGCGGGCCCCTCCCTCTCTCTATGAGAG
>Ga0307515_10008636_pt1 | contig 19826 bp, 3 predicted proteins | sample 17_EM_MG_FD_194513 | JGI IMG/M metagenome (GOLD analysis project Ga0307515, IMG submission 194513) | Populus trichocarpa ectomycorrhiza microbial communities from riparian zone in the Pacific Northwest, United States - 17_EM | ecosystem: Host-associated > Plants > Roots > Unclassified | place... | reverse complement strand
ATAGGAAATACTATGGTAGACTTATTAATAGGCTAGGTATATAGGTAAACAGGAAATCAATAACGTAATAATAACTAGTGGAGTAGTTGCCTAATAGATTAACTCTAATTATATTCTAAGATTTACTATAAAGAAGAGAAACTATTTATAGAGACCGTACATCCTTAAATATATAACTCCTCCCTATAGTAAAGGGTTTAGTACATTAGTACGTCGGTATATTAGTATATTGCGTTTTTACGTTCCTATATTCCTATGTTCTAAACTTATAACATAACTAGCTATATAACTTGGCTACCCCTTATCTTATAGCTTAATTAGTTTTAATGCCTCCTATACTATCTTAACCAACCCGTTTATATCTATTTTTAGTAGTTGTACTACTACCAATATAAGGTCCGTAACACTATCCCCCTCCTTTTTATCTTTATCCTTAAAGATATCTCCTATCTCTAAGTCGTTTATTAGAGGTATAGTATTCCTATCTTTAATTTAATAACCTTTATTACTCTTAATACCTCTTATTAGATCTTCTGCGTCTAATTATTATAACTAGCTAGTGACATTTATTCTATTACTTAGTGAAGTTATACTGTCTTATTCTTGTTATATAAAGAAGAAGTTAATATATATTATAATCGCAGCTCCGTCTAGTTGCTAACCTTCTTCCTATACTAAATATACGCGAGTAAATATACAATCGTTTTATAATATTTAATCCGTCTCTAATACTAAGTATATACGTCTTATTATTCTCTATAATTGTCTAGTCCCTTATCTAATCTATTTTAAGGTTACGCGTATTAGTAGCGGCTAAAAAACTAAAGAGTAAGCTAGCTAAGGCCCTTACTAAAGTTCAGCGTCGTTTTAATAAGGTATCTTAGGCTCTAAAAGCTTAACTAGATACTTATACTCGCCTAAGCCGTCTAGTAAAGGTCTATAAAAAGGTACACTTAAAAGAGCTTTGCTTGGTAGAGTAAGGTCTATTTAAGCTTAAGGCTAAAAAGGCTAAAAAGGATTCTAATTAAGAAGAGGCGGAAACAGCTTATATGCTAGTAGTAGATCCCCTAGATAATCCGGCTTGTTTATTACCTTTAACTAATCCTTTTATTTTTAGCTCCTTCTCTATATTACCTAACTTATTTTCTTTTAATACTCCTATACCTTTCCTATAGTATTCTTTAGATTCTATAGTAGTTCCTAAGTAGTCTTATTATAGCCTATCTACTTAACCTCGTACTATATTTTGTTGTTAATATCCTTATAACTAATAATCTTTAAAACTTGCTATTTATCTTCTTCTTATCCTCTATATATATCTACTTTATAAATTAGTAGTTTAATATTCCCGTATACTAGTTTTAGTATTGCGATATACTATATAGGGTAAATCTTTATTTTAGCTAGTAGGTTTAACTTAAATATAACCGGTAAAATCCTTTATATAATTTTAAAAGGTCTTAGCCTAATATAGTCTACCTTCTTACTTAGTTGTTAACTCTTAAAAATTTTATATAGTAGCTATACTTTATCCCCCTCTTTAAGATCTAGTCCCTTAGATCTCTTAGTATTATAGTACTATTTTATTCTTTCTTATACCTTTTTTACTAATTCTATAAGGTCTACATAAAGATTTATTAATATCTTTATCCTTTCTTTAGCTGTACTACTCGTTTTCTTTACTTATTATAGTAATAATAATATTTTTAGCTTATATCCGTAATTTGCCTTAAATAGTAATATACCTATTCCTTTTTATAGTATTATATTATATATAAACTATATAACTAGTAATAATAATACCTAATTATTCTATATGTAATTAATATAATATCTTAAATACTATTCTAGCGTCTAATTTAATCTTTCTATTTATCCGTCCGTCTATAAATAATATATAGTAAAAGTTACTGCTCTAACTCCTTATTCCGCTAAAAATACCTCTTAAAATACTACTATAAATCTTAGATCTCTATCCAATATAACCTTGCTTAGTGCTCTATGTTTTATAAATACTTCTTTAATATAGATTCTAGCGATATCTTTTGCTGAAATTTCTTCTATACATGCTATAAAGTAGCCCTATTTAGTTAACTTATTTACTATTACTAAGATTATATTATACTTTTATCTGGTAATAGGATTTCTTAACTTTAGTAACTTAATAATAAAGTCCTATAATATAACCTCCCATAGTTTCTTTGGTATTTTAATAGGTTATAGCCCTCCATATAGCTTATACCTTATTAATTTATTTCTTTAATAATCTAAACACTTTTTTATTACTTTTCTGGCTATGCCCTAGATTCCGTTAATAATATATTCTTTTTATAGTCTTAATACTAAGCCTATTACTCCATTATGTTCTTAAGTTATTCCCTTATAGAAATCTTCTATAAAATGCTCTGCTATGCTCTTTAGGATATACTTTACTTTTTAGTTTTTATATATATCCATCTATAGATCTTCTAGCTATACTTTTAAATTCTTTATACCTAAAAGCTCTCTAGTATCTCGTAGACTCTTTTTAGGCTGTGTTCGGTTGCAAAACTTCGGATCAGATCTGAACTGAAAGTCCGGCAGAAAAGGACGCGTTCCTTCCTAATTTGGTACGCGTTTGTGGCTTTGATAAAAGCACAGGCGTATGCAATCTGAAGGCTTCAGATTGAAACTGGAACTCAGACCTCCATATTGAACTGACGCCAAGACCTTCAGTTCAGAAGCCGTATATAGTAAAGTTGCCAACTTTTTAGTAAATTTTAGCGTGTTTTTTGGGCGGTCAGAGGAACATCAAAATTTTGTAGCTGAAGTTAAGTTGAACTGGAATTCAACCGAACAGTCGCCTCAGAATCAGATTGGAGCTCCAGATCAACTCTATTCTGAAGCCCTCATTCTGATCTAAGCTTGCAACCGAACGCAGCCTTAGTTTATTATTTTCTTAAGTTGCTACTAGCTTAGGATAGTTATATCTAATTAATCTATCCTTATCTCTACGTAGTATTGCTCCTAATAGTTTCTTATTATTCTATAATTTAGACTTTTTACTTAGCGCATCTGCCCTTATATTTTTAGTGCCCTTAGTATACTAAATTTTAAAATAGTATTTTATAAGTATCTCTACCTATCTAACCTATCTTTAATTAAGTTCTTTTGTTATTAGGAACCCCGTTAGGTTTTTATAATCTTAACTATAAATAGTTTTCTGCGCCTTATAAGAATGCTTTTTATTCCTTAAGTACTACAACTATACCTAACAACTCTTTGTTATAGACGTTATAGTTTAATTTTAATAGTATTATTTTTTAACTATAGTACGCCACTAGGTACTATGCGTTCCTATACTTCTATAATAAATATACTTCTAATATAAAGTCTAATACGTTTGTTTCTATAACCGTATCTAGTTCTAGTTAATAGATTTTAAGAATTAGTTCTTAGGTAAATAGTTCTTTAAGTTCCTTAAATAGCTCTTTTTATTTATCTCCCTATACCTATAGTTTCTCTTTCTTTATAAGCCTAGTAAATGGTTTAATATTCTTTAACTATTATACTATAAACCTTCTATAGTAGTTGCAAAACCCTAAGAATAACCTTAACTGCGTCACATTCTCTAGTTTCTGCCAACTTACTATAGCTTTAATTTTCTTTAGGTCTATACTAATATAACTTAATTTAATAATAAATTTAATAAAATCGGTCTTCCTTATAAAGAACTTATATTTCTTAATTGCTACTAGCATCTATTCTTCTTATAGTCTCTTTAAGACCCATTTAACATGTTCTCTATACTCTTCCTTAGTTATTAAGTAGATAATAATATTGTTAAGGTATGCCATAATAATCTTATTAAGATATTCTCCTAATATACTATTAATTCTCTTCTAAAACATTACTAGTATATTTATTAATCTAAATTGTATAACTAATAGCTTATATAGTCCTTCTCTTAACCTAAAGGCTGCTTTTTATTTATCGCCTTCCTTAATTCTAATTTAATGGTACGCCTATCTTAGATCTATCTTTATAAATATTTACGCATTACCTATTTAATCCTAAATTTTGCTAATTAAGGGTAAAGGATACCTATCTTTCCGAGTAATACTATTTAACTATTTATAGTTAATGTATAGCCTAAGTTTTCCGTTCTTCTTTAGTATAAATAATACTAAATATCCTACTAATAACTGCGATAGTTTAATATATCCCTTTTATAAGTTCTCTTAAACAAACTCTTTAAGTACTTTTAACTCCTCTTAAGTAAGCTTATAGGTTAGAAAGAACCTTAGACTTATTTCTAGTTCTAACTCTATTTTATAGTTTTATACTATATAATCTACTAGCTTCTTACTTTTTAGGCTCTATAGTTTTTTGCTATATTTATAGTATCTCTTTAGTACGTAACTTAAGCCTCACTTAGTCTCTTTATATATTGCTCTAATTTAGTACTATGCTAACTTAGTTTACTATCGTATTTTATATTATTAAATATCTCTAATATTAACTTAACCTATAATCCAATCGATCTTTAGATTATATTTTTATAATTAAGGTATTTTTAGTACTGCCTTATCCCGTCCTAATAGTAGGATATTAAAAAATATCTTAATTTGTCTTTCTTTAATAGTTATCTAAATAGGTCCTATTTTAAGGTTAATAATCCCTTCTCTATAAGCTATTAGATCTTCTAAAATTATAACTAATAAGTAAGGTTACTCCTTCTATCTATAAGATAATCCTATTTTTTTAACTACTACTAGTAAGATATAGTTCTATATTGCTCTACTATCTATTAGTGCTTTAAACTACTAATTCTGCTAATTAACTCGTAAATTTAGATATTATCCTTAAATTCCTTTAAGGGTCTAAGGCTCTATTACTAGCTCCCTTTAATCCCATAGGCCTCTACTTTTCCTAACTATTAGCTACTTAATCTTATTATACTTAGCTTATTCTTTAGCTAATACCTAGTTTACTTTTTATTCTTAATATATTATAGATATATATTTTCTAGGTATTCCTACTACTATTATTCGTCTAAGTATTTTTCTATAAGGAATCTTCCTAGTTAAAGTATTAAGTCTTTTAGCTTCTAAACTTCTATTAGATGCTATCTATATATATACTTAGTATTTCTATACTATTGCTTATCTAGTACCCAATATATTCTTATAGGGTATTTCCAATTTTTCTCTTTTAGATTCTTATGCATTTTATATATATTATCTACGTATATAATTTATAATAGCGTATAGTATATTAAGTACTTTGGGCTAACTCTTAACTTATCTTTATCTTTAAGTTTAAACATTTATCGCGTTAATCTAAACGTTATAACTTTATTCGCAGGTACTAAGATATATCTCTTACTTCTCTAGTCCTCTAATTATTCCTTTAGATCCTTTAACGTTATAATTATGGCTCCTTTAATATAACTTATTACCTTTTCTATAATAGGGTAGTCTTAGATAACTTTCTCGTCTAACTATATATAGAAATCTTCTCACTTATCGTTATGTCGCTACCTATACCACTTTTAGTATAGCTACTAGAGTATATACGGCTTGTCTATAAGGAAATATCTTTTTATTACTATATTATAACAGCCCTTTATATACCGTTCCTTAAACCTAGTAGAAATCCCTAGATCCTCTTTATTTTCTAGTTTAATAAGCTACTTAGCTCTTAACGTGCCTACCCTAGGCCTATTAGTAATTCTTTATATAGGTACTTTATCCCTTATACGACCTAGTATACTAGTTCTTTAATCTAGTTTCTATTCTTACTATATAAGGATTCTCTGTCTAAATTCCTCTATATTTTCTTTTAGTTTTTACCTTATAAGTAAATCCTTAAAGTCTTCTTACTTCTTAATTTTAGTTTATTTAATAGTCCTTATTTATATCTAGAATTCTTAGTCCTATAGAATTTGTTACAGACGCTTTAAGTACGATGTTACGACTACTTGGAGAAGAGTCGGAAGAAGCTAGTTGGTTAATATAAGCACGGTTTAGGATGGAACCGGTAGAACCATATAACGAGGAATAGTAGTACAAGTCATATAATGTGCTATATAAGGAACGTAGAGAACGAACGGAACGTACGTACCTTATATACCTCACGTATATCACGTATAAGAAGGATTTTATAGGAGTACGGTTGTGTATTTAAGGACCCTTAGTCCCTACCTAGATAGTTCCTTCCTAGTAGTAATTCTTAGAATATAATTAGAGTTAATCTATTAGGCAACCACTCCACCAGTTATTATTACGTTGTTAACTTTACGCATTACCTATATACTTAGCCCAATAACAGGACCTACTGTAGTACTTACTATAAGGTTCCGTTATATAATTACTACCTAGTTACGGTATTAAAAGTTAAACAATATGCCACTAAAAGCAGCCACTATAACGCCATTAACGGCGGCAACTACTTTAAGGTTAGGAGGTGACACTAGTATAGCAGATACTAACTTACAATAACTTGTGACGGTTAGATAACTACAGGAAATAGTTAATAAGTTAATAGAAAATAATACGGCATTTAAATAAAGGGTTAATAGGATAGGAGCAGCAAAGGTTAAGTTACCATTAATTAAAAGATTCTTAGGGGAGAGATTAAAGCTTAAAGGATTCCTTACGTAAATGCACTTTAAGGTTACGTAAGAGGGAGCAAAGCTAGCAACACCTATGGATTAAATAGCGTATATAGGATTGTTCTTGTTAGAAAGAGCACTTAAATAGTTTAAGCTTTACCTTATAGAGATATAAGTAAATGGAATAATAATAACAAACTAAGAAGTACGGTTTATATTCTTAAGCTGGAATAGATTTATAGAGCGACTTATATAGATATTTAGAGATCTAGAGGCAATAACTACGGCGGAAAGAAAGCTTTAAGACATTATATAACGAACCTTAGCTATTAAATATATAATATAGTTCTAAACGCTAGCAATATAAGTTAAGTGGAATAATAGGGCGCTTATAGCACAGTATAAATAGGGACTTAAGGCTAAAGTCTAGGACGTAATCATTCTAATGGAAGATGTGGATACCCTAAGGGAATTAATAGATTAAGCAATAAAGATTAATAATAGGATCTACTAAAGGGAACAGACTAAGAGAGGTTAGGATAGAGTTCTATAGTTATATAAGGCGTAGAGTACGCATTAACTAAAGCTAAGTTAGAAACTATAGTATGGCGCAGAGCTAATGGACCTAAGTGGTACTAAAGAAACCTATAAAAGATGGAGTAAGATATTATAGAAATTAAGAGGATAAGGATTAGTTAATTACAGGTCTAGGGAGTAAAGGCCGAATTAGGGATCTTAGCAGTAGAAGATATTTAGGCGGACTCTATAGCAAGAAAGATGGTTTAAAGAGGGAGCTTATATAAATTGCGGAAAATAGGGTTATTTTGCTAAAGATTATAAAGATGGTTAGAGTTACTATATAATAAAGGGAACCGGACTAGTAGACGGCATATACGTATAGAGGGACGACAATACACTGTAAGGAATAAAAGATTGTTTAATTAACTACTTTATATTTTGCTATAATAACGCGTGCCAAATTTATAAAGACGCTAAGTATAGCGTAAGCTATTAGCTATAGGAACTTAGTTTAGAGAAACTAAGAGCTACCTAAGACTATAAAGAGTAAGATAGGCTCTATAAATGTGACAAAGATCTAATAGCAACTTTTAGTATAGTGTTAATAGGGCAGTATTTGGAAAGGGACTTTAGGAAAAATCCATTTAGCGATATTAAGAAAGAAGATCTTAAGATATTAGCATTAAAAGTAAAGACTAAGACCGCTATAGAGCAAGGTTTAGTAACGGGCATTATAACACCGTTAGATACGGCATCCATTGCTTTATAAGATGGCAGGAAGAGTATCTTATAAAGATTAAGTAAGCAAACAACTGCTAGTGCTAATTCACCACTTAATAAAGGTAAAAGGCCAAAGGCTTAAGATTCTTAAGAAGAGATAAGAGAGATCTAAGATTCCACAGATAGGATAAGGACAGCTTAAGGACCCATAACGGACGAAAACCGATAAAGTAGGGCAATAGCTTAGTTTAAAGACATACGAATAAGCTTGGGATAGAGTTTCCTACAGGCATTAAATTCTTAAGACAAGATAGATAAGATTTAAGACTTTTAAGACGAGATAAGAACACTACGGACACTTAGTTAAACTAAGGCGGGAGCTAAGCTTAAGTTAGAAGCGAGCTTAGGATTAAAAAATCTAAGGGACTAAGAATTCGGAGTATAAATAAGGACACCTATAGGTAAGAGGTAAGGAGCTTCTTTATAGATTAGAGAATCTGTAATCTAGGTAGCAGTTAAACTAAGAGACAGATATATAGACCTAGAGGACTTACTAGTTAAATATAGTGTTTAGCCTAAAGATTAAAAAGATAATACCAAGATTAAAAAGTATAAAGACTTTAAAGATTTACTTATAAGACGCAAAAGAAAAGAAACTATGGAGGAATTTAGAGCAAGAATTACCTTATAGCAGGAGTAGAAACTAAATAAGAGATCTAGTCTACTAGGTTATATAAGGGACAGAGCACCTATATAAAGAATTACTAATAGGCTAAGAGCAGGTATACTAAGAGCTAAATGGCTTACCGAACTAAAATAAGAAAAGGATTTAGGAATCCTAACTAGATTTAAAGAACAATATATAAAAGGCTATTACGACGTAGTAATAAGAAGATACTTCCTTACGGATAGAGCGTATATACTTAAGCAGCTATACTAAAGGTGGTATAGGCAGCAACATAACGATAAGTGGGAAGATTTCTATATATGGTTGGATAAAAAAGTTATCTAAAACCACCCGATTACGGAAAAGGCTATAACTTATATTAAAGGAGCCTTAATTATAACGTTAAAAGATCTAAAGGAGTAATTAGAGGACTAGAGAAGCGAGAGACGTATCTTAGTACCTATAAATAAAGTCGCGACGCTTAGATTAATATAAGAAAGGTTTAAACTTAAGAACGAAGATAAGCTAAGAGTTGACCTAAGATACTAAGCACATTATACACTATTATAGATAGTATACGTGGATAATACGTGTAGTATATATAGGATACTAAAAGATAAGAATCGGAAATATCTAATAAGAATGTATTAGATAACGGATAAGGCAAAATACTAAAACGCTAAGTATATATATAGCTGGCACCTAGTAGAAGTTTAAGAATAAGGGGACTTAATACTTTAACCAGGAAGATTCCTTACGGAAGAATGCCTAGATAGACGATAGTAGTAGGAATGTCTAAAGAATACCTATCTATGGTATATTAAAGATAAAAAGCAAACTAAGTATTAGCTTAAGTTAGACTAAGTATAAACGGGATCTAGTAGCTAATAGTTAGGAAAAGTAGAGGCCTACGGGACTAGAGGGAACTAATAATAGAGCCTTAGACCTTTAAAGGAATTTAAGGAAGACACCTAAATTTATAAGTTAAATAGTAAGATTAACAGTTTAAAGTACTAATAGATAGTGGAGTAATAAGGAACTATATCTTATTAGTAGTAGTTAAAAGAATAGGACTACTATATAGGAGAAAGGAGCACCTATATTTATTAGTAATAATTTTAAGAGATCCAATAGCCTACGGGAATAGCATTATTAATCTTAAAACAGGACCTATTTAGTTAACTATTAAAGGAAAATAAATTCGGATATCTTTTAATATCCTACTATTAGGGAAGGACGAGGTAATACTAGGGATGCCTTAGTTACAGAAGTACAATCTAAAGATCGATTGGGTTATAGGTTAGGTCGATATTAGAAATACTTAACGCCGTAAGATGTAATAATAAGCTAAGATAGTATGGTACTAAGTAGGAGCGACCTATAAAGAAATAGAAAAAGGGTTAAGCCATATACTAAAGAGATACCGTAAATATGGTAAGAAACTATAGTCACTAGAAAGTGAAAAGCTGTTAGAGTATATAGTATAGGACTATAAGATAGAATTAGAACTAGGAATAAGTCTAAGGTTCTTTCTAATCTATAAGCTTACCGAAGAAAAAGGTAGAGTATTAAAAGAGTTTGTCTAGGAGAACTTATAAAAGGGATATATTAAACTATTGCAATTATTAGCGGGTTATCTAGTACTGTTCGTCCTAAAGAAAAATAGCAAGCTAAGGCTGTATATCGACTATAGATAGTTAAACAGCATTACTAGGAAGGATAGGTATCTTTTACCCTTAATTAGCGAAATCTAAGATAAGATAGGCAACGCGCAAATCTTTATAAAGATAAATCTAAGATAGGCGTACTATTAGATTAGAATTAAGGAAGGTAATAAATAGAAAGCAGCCTTTAGGTTAAAGGAAGGACTATATAAACCATTAGTTATATAATTTGGGCTTATAAACGCACCAGTAACGTTCTAGAAGCGAATTAACAATGTATTAAGGGAGCACTTGGATGAATTTATTATAGTATACCTTAACAATATTATTATCTACTTAATAACTAAGGAAGAATACGGGGAATACGTTAAATGGGTTTTAAAGAGACTATAAGAAGAATAGATGCTAGTAGCAATTAAAAAATGCGAGTTCTTTACTAGGAAGATAGATTTCATTAGATTTATCATTAAACTAGGCCAACTTAGCATAGATTTAAAAAAGATTAAGGCTATAATGAATTAGTAAGAACTAGAGAACGTTACGCAGTTAAGATTGTTCCTAGGGTTTTACAATTACTGTAGAAGGTTTATAGCGCAATAGTTAAAGAATATTAAGCCATTTACGCGGTTAACGAAGAAAGAAAAACTATAGGCATAGGGAGAAGAATAATAAGAACTGTTTAAGGAAGTTAAAGGGTTATTTACCTAGGAGCTAGTTCTTAAGATCTATTAACCAGGACTAGAGACGGTTATTAAAATAGATGTATTAGACTTTGTACTAGGGGTATACTTTATATAAAAGCATCCAGATGGATGGCACCTAGTAGCATATTATAGTCGGAAGATAACACTACCGGAACTGAACTATAATATCTACAATAAGAGTTATTAGGTATAGTTGCAGCACTAAAGAAATGGAGAGCATTCTTATAAGGCACAGAGAAACTATTTATGGTTAAGACGGATTATAAGAACCTAACAGGATTCCTAATAATAAAGGAACTTAACTAAAGATAGGTTAAATGGGCAGAGATGCTTATAGAATACTATTTTAAGATTTAGTATACTAAGGGTACGGATAACACAAGAGCAGACGCTCTAAGTTAAAAAGCTAAACTATAAAACGATAAGAAGCCATTAGGGGCTTTATTGCGAAAAGATATAAATAGATTAATTAGGTATAATTATCTAAAAATCACAGCAACTTAAGAAGAACTAGATAGAGTCTACGAAATACCGGAAAGCTTTTAGGTATAAAGAATTCTAAAAGCACAGCTAGAAGATCTATAGTCGGATATATACGAAAATCGAGAAGTGAAGTATATCCTAAGAAGCATAGCAGAGCAATTTATGGAAGATTTCTATAAAGGACTAACTTAAGGATATAATAGAGCTACAGGCTTAGTGTTAAGACTCTAGGAGGAGTATATTATTAACGGAATCTAAAGGATAGCTAGAAAGGTCACTAAGGAGTATTTAGATTACTAAAGAAACAAACTAACAAGGCATAAGCTATATAGAGGGCTACAACCTATTAAAATACTAGAGAGACTATAAGAGGTCATATTATAGGACTTTATCGTTAAGTTGCTAAAGTTAAGAGATCCTATCACCAGACAAGATTATAATATAATTTTAGTAATAGTAGACAAGCTTATAAAGTAGGGATACTTTATAGCATATACAGAAGAAATATTAGCAGAAGATGTCGCTAGAATCTATATTAAAGAAGTATTCGTAAGGTATAGAGTACTAAGTAAGATTATATTAGATAGAGATCTAAGATTCGTAGTAGTATTCTAGAAGGTATTCTTAGCAAAGTAAGGAGTTTAAGTAGTAACTTCCACCGCATATTATCCGCAGATAGACGGTTAAATGGAAAGATTAAATTAGACACTAGAGCAGTATCTAAGATATTATATTAATCACGCATAGAACAATTAGGTATTACTATTATTAGTTATATAGTTTGCATATAATGCAACACCATAAGAAGGAATAGGTACGTTACTATTTAAGGCGAATTATAGATATAAGCTAAGAATATCGCTATCGCTATATTAAGTAAAGAAGATAAGTAGTATAGCTAAGTAAAGGATAGAGATATTAATAAATCTTTATAAGAACCTTATGGAAACAGCTAAGGTAGTATAGCAAAGAATAAAGAAATACTATAATGCTAAGAGATCTAAGGGACTAGATCTTAAGGAGGGAGATAAAGTGTGGCTACTATATAAGAATTTTAAGAGTCGACGACTAAGCAAGAAGTTAGACTATGTTAGACTAGGACCTTTCGAAATTAGTTAAAGGATTTCACCGGTTACGTTTAAGTTAAACCTACTAGCTAAGATAAAGATCTACCCTATATAGTATATCGTAATGCTGAAGCTAGTATACGGGAAAGTTAAGCCACTAGTCTACGAAGCAGACATATATAGAGGATAAGAAGAAGATAAATGGTAAGTTTTAAAGATCGTTAGTTATAAGAACGTTAACGATAAAATATAGTACGAGGTTAAGTAGATAGGCTATAATAAGACTACCTGGGAACCACTAGAGAATTTAAAGAACGCTATAGGAAAGGTATAGGAGTATTAGAAGAAAATAGGTTAGGTAATATTAAAGAAGGATCACTAAAGAATAAGTCACCTAAGGGGGACCTAGGAAGAGCGATTGCCGAATTACTTAGAGTTATTTCCTTTGCTGTTAAAAGAGAATCCGTTTTTTTATTACTAAGTTCCTATAGACCTTATTCTATAAGTTTCCACTCCTTAAAACAAACCTTCTCATAAACCTTCTTAAGGCAAAGAAGACGGGCAGACACCGCAATTTAAGTATTTAGGGCTTTCTGTTTCGCATCGCGAGAACATTCTAGCTTAGCCAGGGCTTATAACAACTTACTATTAAGCTTTATAGTAGCAGATTAAATACAAGACCCTATAATAAATTACTTAGGGAACTTAACAATTATTAAGAGTTATAGGACGCGTATATTTAGCGTTAGAGAAAGAGCGAACGTCGTAGGACGAATAAATATTCGCTTTAGTATACTCTAAATAAAAAGAGGGTTGCTAGGATAAAGGACTTACTAGCATAATATAAACTAACCCCTCTTTTGCATAACGAGAATACGGAGATAGCATAATTTTACCTAGTAATAGTATTGCAGCAACAGTACGGGCGCGTCGTTGCGCGTATAAAGAAGAAGAGGCTTTAGGCATTATAAGTAACGATATCAACCAAATTAATTAGACGGACATTATACCTCTAGTAAATAACTTAGAGATGCTTAAAATCTTTAAGGACAAAGATAGGAAGGAGGGAGATAGTATTACGGATGCTTTAAGTACAATATTATAACTACTTAGAAAAGAGTTGGAAGAAGCTAGTTAGTTAATATAAGTACGGTCTAGGATAGAACCGGTAAAACTATGTAATAAGGAATAGTAGTACAAGTTATATAATATGCTATATAAGGAACGTAGAGAATAAACGGAATGTACGTACCTTATATACCTTACGTATATTACGTATAAGAAGGATTTTATAGGAGTACGGTTGTGTATTTAAGGACCCTTAGTCCCTACCTAGATAGTTCCTTCCTTATAGTAATTCTCAGAATACAATTAAAGTTAATCTATTAGGCAACCACTCTACCAGTTATTATTACATTGTTAACTTTATATATTACCTACACACCTAGCCTAATAACAGGACCCACTATAGTACTTGCTATAAGGTTCCGTTACAGTGATCCTCTAAGGGGTAAGACGTTTTATCGCGACGATAACATAACGCCGTACGGCATAGCATTATTAAGGCTATAAGACGAATAAATAACAAAATCTCTATTAAATAAGCCTTATTTTAAAGCGAAAAGCCAAAAGGCTAATTGTAATAGATATTGATGTTGCTGTTTAGAGGAGGCGTGACTTCGCTTTAAATAGACATCTTTATCTATTACTTTGCAAAATAATAAAGAGAGTATTTATACTAAACTAAGTAACTAAAAAGGTAGTATTATTTTATCGCTTAATAAAGGCAAATGGCCTATAATACAAGACTTTAAAGGTAGAATTAGAAGTATTCCTTTACCGGAAAGTAAACTTAGAGATTAGCAAAGATCTAAAAATTAAATTTTAGAAATTAGTAAGCCTAAAGCGAAGGATGCTATATAAAGATTAGAAAAAGTTTAGTAAATAAATCAAAATATAGTAAGCCAAGAGGGGTTATTTAAAGTTCTTAAAATTAAAATATTCTAAATATAGACTAAGAGCTAAAAAAGCTACTTTTAGACCAAAAATTAGTATACTAAGGGGTGAGTAGCTATAAGAATTAAAATAAAAGGAAAATATAGCAATTTTATCTAGATTTAAAAAAAAGATATCTTAAAGGTTATTATAAAGCAGCTTTATAAAGGATAGGCCTATAATATTAACACAAGTATACTTAAAATAGTACCATTAATAAAGTATGACGATTGGGAAAGCTTTAATAAGTATTTAGATAAAAATATTATATCTAAGTAATTTTTTAACAATAGAAGCACTAAGTATATTAAGGAAGCCTTAATTAGCATAAAATATAACTTAAAACAAGAAATAGATAATTAAAAAAAGTAGTAGTAAATTTTAATCTCTATAAAAGAATATTCTATTTTATAAATAAGAAAGAATAAATTTAAGACAACTAAGGATAATAAGTTAAAAGTTAATCTATAATATCTAGTATATATACACGACTTATATAATATATATTTAGTACTAAAAAAATTAATATTAGTATTATTTTATAAAAATGCACTAAAGCTAAAATAATTAAAGTATTATAATATAAAGTATATCTATAGTTAGTACTTAGTAGAACTGCAAAAAGTAAAAAGCATAGTAATATAACCCAAAAGATTCCTTACAAGAAAATACTTATTAAGTAGAAAATAATAAAATTATCTAGAAAACTATTACCTATAATATATAGAGGAAAAGAAAAAAATACACTATTAGCTAGAACTAAGAGGATTAATATTATATAAAGAGTTTAAAAAAAAAAAAACTTATAAAACTAAAGGGAGCTAGTAATAGAGCTTTAAACTTTAAATTTTTTTTTAGAACGACACTTAAATTTAAAAATACAGTAGTAAGATTGGAAATTTAAAATATTAATAGATAGTGGAGTAACAAGGAACTATATCTTACTAAACGTAGTAAAATAAATAGAAATGCCTTATAGATAGAAGTAAAACCTATATCCGTCAGTTATAATATTAAAAAACTTAATATTTTATATAAATTAAGTAATCTATACAAAAATAGAACTATTAATACTTGATATTAAAAGACGAATAGTTAATATAATATTTAATATCTTATTATTAGGACGAGATGAGGTAGTTTTAGGAATACCTTAGTTATAAAAATATAATCTAAAAATCAATTAAATTATAGGATAAGTGTAAGGTATATTGCTAGGGTATATAATAGGGAGTAGGTAAGCTAAGTATAAGTTATAAAAAGAGTTAATAAAAGAGGACGATATAGTAATAAGGGTAAGTAATAGCCTAGGTATAGAGATAAACCAATAGGGAGGGAAAGGGCTGCAAGCCTAAGGTGCTTATAAGGAGGTGCTAAGCCTAGCCTTCGGCTAGGCCTTAGCTACCCCTAAGAGCTTCTAGGCAATACAGCCAGTAAGGGACTAAAAGTACCCTTATAATAAGTTAATATAAAAAATACTTAACGTAGATAATAAAGAGCAACTATTAAAATAGCATAGTACTAAGTAAACGAGAAATAAGGAAATTTTCTAAGGAAATTTTCAAAATTGCCGACTTATACAGCGATGTGCACGACTAGCTTCCACCCCCCTCTGGAAGAATATTATTTCGCTTCGGTACGCGGGCTCGCCAGCAATTATAGCGAACGCCCATGCTTGGCTGTAAGAACTTTACTTCTGGCAGACTTCGCGATTGGCCTTCCTCCGCAGTGTCGTGATCTTTGTCAAATATCGTGCACGAGGTTTTTACCCGTATAATATCACCAAATTTCATCAGCAATTGCAGGAACAGCTTTGTATTCGCGTTTTGGCGGCCACAGCGGGGGGGCGCAGTTAAGGGGGAGGGGAGGGCGCGTACGTCCTTCCCCTGGCCAACCAAGGCGATTCTCCAGGGCAACTATCAAAAGGTCCTTGCGTGCAGGCACATGTGTTCGCTACAATTACTATGTACAGTTGGTGGCGATTTGGCGAGCTCGCGTACCGAAGCGAAATAATATTTTTCCAGAGGGGGGGTGGAAGCTGGTCGTGCACATCGCTGTAGCCGGCAATTTTGGTTCTAGAAGAAATTTACTTATTTCTTACGCTTATAGTGGGCTTTTGTCCTTCTAAACTCAGTCTACCCTACTACTACCCTATTACTGCCCTGCCTGCCCTACCTACCCTACCTACCCTTTTACTGCCCTACTACTGCCCTACCTACCCTACTACTACCCTACTACTACCCTACCCTACTACTGCTATACTCTTCTATAGTAACACCCCCGGATATATAATATTAGTAGTAGCAGCATCGCCTTCCTGCGGCAGTAATAGCGAAAGCCTATCTATATCCGTTACTCTTAATAGCGCAATATATAGCTGCCTATGCGTAAAGACCGGTATACGCAAGTCAACGCTAATAAAGTTAAAAGACTGCCCCTGCGACTTATTTACGGTCATAGTAAAGCATAGCCGGATTAGAAACTGCCTTTTACTAATAATAAACGGCAGTTCTCCATCTGTAGAGGTAAGCTTAATATAAGGGATTAGTCGCAGCTGCCTATAAAAGCTACTGGTAAGCATCTAAGCTTTAATATAGTGGCGGCCTAGGCGCGTAATAACTATGCGGGTGCTATTATAGAGCCCTTCCTTAGGGTAAAGGTTTTATAAAAGGATTACGGGCGCGTCTACCTTTAGGGAAAGCTTTAACGGAGGTAGGCTACTAGGGTTAAATATCTGTAAGAGCTTTACTAGCGGCAGTTTTATATAATCCTCTTCTCTATTTTGCTCTATAGAGTCCATAGAATAAAAGGTGCTTAGGGAGCCGTAAAGCCGCGTAAGGATAGCCTCGTTAATCTTAGCCATAGTATTATTATAAATAGTTAGGATAGCGCAATCGCGGAAAATATTAGAAGTAGTATATACCTATATAAGCAGTTGCGGAGGGTATATATAGCTATAAAAGGGTTTCTAGGACCGGAATAGGGCTATACTAAGTAGAATACTAATACTACTAGCTAGGGCTAGATTGTAGGATAAGGCTTATATCTAAGCTACGAACCACTAATTTATCTCGCCCTAGTAGATATGTATATTTAACCGCAAGGATAGTATATATATAAGCTTTTACAGTATATAGAAATTGAACGAGCGACTTAATTGTAAATTTATGGAAATCAAGTGGTATATATACATGAAGAAGGCGTAGGAAATAAGGGGTAATTGACTGAGTTAGTGGCCGAGTCGGTGAGCAAGTCAAGGTGTGCATGGTGATACGAGACAAGACAAGGTAGTGTTTTGGCAGGGTACTGTAGTCGGTTACAATATAGAAGGTAGGCTAGGGGAATAACCGCTATAGGTAGGCACCTATAATAGCTGCATAGTTCCCCTATAGGACGATAGGTAGTATCTAAGTAAAGTTACCGCCTATAATAGTAGGGAGTCCGCTAAAGATAAAGTTATTAAAACGGACGTCTATAAGTATACAGTGCATGGCTTTAAAGTAGTAGCGGTGCTATATTAGTACCTTATCCTAGATAAGTAGAGAAGTATAGCGTAAAAGCTTAACAAGATTTAACCCTTTAAAGATATTATAGGTAGACTCTTTATATAGATTAAAAGGTATCTAAAAATAAAAGTAGGTAGTACGGCCGCTAGGTAGTAGGAGGGCTATAATACTAAAAGAAGCTATATAAAGAACAATCTTACTATATAAGCAGTAGTAGTAGTAAAGGCAGTAATAGAGAAACATTTTACTAGTGCTTATAGGGTCCTAAGGAAAAAAGCAGGCTGTTTATAGGTCGGTATCTATAGTAGTAATAATAGTATTAAAGCACGCTGCCTAATCCGCATTTAGCTACTAGTATAGCTTAGTAAACTGGCGTTCTTCTATATAGTTATATTATAATAACTCCGCTATAAAAAGCGGGTTACTTCCCTTAGTAATAATACCCCATTAGTACTAGAACTAGGGCAGGCTATAGTCCGTAAGTAATTTATACTAATCTATAAGTATCTAATGGGTAAGGTATAGGCCGTAATTAAAATAGGTATTATCATCCTTAGTAACTGTAGGAGGAGTATTAAGTTGGCGGGCTAGAAAGCGAGGTAGATTATTATAAATAGACTATTTAAAGCGGTCCTATAAAGTAACTAGCTCCACAATAGGGCCGTAAATTAAAGTAGTTATAAATAAGGAGCGTAGCTAGGCGCTAACAGTACTACCGTTTTCAAAAGTATTGCGAAAATTTAATTAAGCAAGCCCCGCCCGCACAGCATTGAATTTAGGTAATCTCACCATATAAATCGTATAACTACCACGCATACTACCCTTACAACGCTTATATCTGCCTTTTATACCTAAAAGGATTCCTAAATGGCAGCTCCATTAAATTTTGGTAGCTTTTCTATTTAATTAGACGGTTAAATATATTACGGCAGCTACTAAGTTATACCTTTTAACTATATACCATATCTAGCTTAATTTAGACCTCTATATAGAGCTATACCCCCTACTAAATCTTAAGATTGGGTGGCTAAGTAATATATAAACGGAATATAAACGAGTTTGTAATATATAATATTATAGTATTAAGTATACTAATCTTATATATAGGCGCTTCTTACCTACTTAAAAGACTGCCCTACCGCCTACCTTAATAAGATAGCCTGGTTCCTATAAGACAATTATACTATTATAGTATTAATATTGTTAATATAGAGGGCTCTTAAGTATAATAGGTAGAGTAGGAAGGTTATATAGCGTAAAGCGCAAAAGCGATCTAAAGATCTTTGTGCTGCCTAAAAGGGACGCTAATATATATGGGACTCTAATCGCCTTATATTTATTAATAAGTTAGGCGCTAATAAAAAGACTAGTTATAGAAAGTTTAGTTAAAGTCCTATAAACCTTCCTGCAATTAATATAGTATTAATTAAGCGCTTAGAACGGTAGAGTATTTTACCTACGTATTTACTTAATAGCTTCCTCCCTAGGACTCTTATATAGTAGGGCTTAATTACTTTTAAAATATTTAATACCTAGATTAAGTCTTCTATTTTACTGTAATATATACCTATTTATACAGTCTTAGTATTAAATACCGCCTTAATATATAAGAGTTAAGTAAGAGAGTAATTATATATATATTATAACTATATAATCTAACTAGGTGTAGGAATTTCTAGAGCTTTACGCCACCGCTAATATCTATTAAGTATCTTCCTTTATACTACCTAGAGTTAAACCTAATTAAGCTTTCCTTTTATAACTTAAAGGCGTGGATTTAACTAAATATTTACTTAATTTAGGACTATAAGAGCTTTAGTACGTTCCTATAATTTAGAATATAGTATATAGAAATCCGCCGCTTAGCTTAAGAATACTTTTAATAGGCTAGCTACCTAGAGAAAAC